>Ga0208879_1001591_pt1 | contig 21185 bp, 15 predicted proteins | sample Knorr_S15_td_Bot_FD_185605 | JGI IMG/M metagenome (GOLD analysis project Ga0208879, IMG submission 185605) | Marine microbial communities from Southern Atlantic Ocean transect - Knorr_S15_td_Bottom_ad_5009_LV_A (SPAdes) (version 2) | ecosystem: Environmental > Aquatic > Marine > Oceanic | place... | reverse complement strand
CAAGACCAGTTGCAACTACTCGGCCGTTTGAGAGGCCATTGAAACGTCCTTGGAAAAAGTTAATTAACGTAAAAAAAAGAAGTTGCAACTACTCGGCCGTTTGAGAGGCCATTGAAACTGGGAAAGTGCATGCAAAGCCCAGAAGTCTTTTGACGTTGCAACTACTCGGCCGTTTGAGAGGCCATTGAAACCATTAGGGCTAGGTGTTGCTCACTATCCATGCCACGTTGCAACTACTCGGCCGTTTGAGGGGCCTTTGAAACGCGGGTAGAGCCCGACCAGAATCTTCGGCATATATTTCGTCGTGCTAAATATATGGAAATAGCGATATCAGTCGCTCAAAGTCGGCCCACTCAAACGATCGAGGGGACTGAGGAAACGCTGATGCGTAATGACGCTTCATCGATTTGTGGTTCGCCTGGCCCAGCAGTCCATCAATCTTAGCTCTCGTGCAATCACGAAGCTCAATGTCGCTTTTGAGAACAGATATTCCAACCGTAATAAATAATTGCAGTAAGTGCAATATGCTTGCCTCACCATCGCCAGCAAGCGATTCGTCGAGCCGTAGAGCTGCCCTGTCGAGAAGGTCGAGACGTTCCGCGCGCGATCGGCCTTGCTGACGAGCGATCGCCTGAAGATAGAAGGCATAGGTATATGGGAGTTTAGTGAAATGCGAACCGTCTAAACACTCCGATTGTTCCCCAGCCCGACGAGCTAGATCTGCTTGGTAGAAGTAAATGAACTCGCGAGAATATTCGTTAAGTTCCGTATCCGCCTCCTGCTGCCGAATTAAGACTCGACATTCTTCTAACTTATTAGTACGTAATAGACCTTCAATAAAGAAATTGCGAGTTCGCTGTAACTCTTGAGGCGCAACGTCCCGCTGAATCTTCAAAGACTTTCTGAATTCCTTGTCCCAACCGAGTATGTTGAGCCGCACAAGTAGGCGTCCCAGCGTGTTGTGGTATTCATAACGCGTTCTGGGGCTGTAAGACTTCAGATTAGATAAGATTGTGCTCTGCTGGACTGAAAGTAACTCAACACCTTTCTCAAAGTGATGTGTGTCAAGATATGTCGCTGCAAAGTTCGTTAGAAAATTCAAATATTGATCATGGCTAATGTGATTGTTGTTGAAACGTTCCAATTCAATGGCCGTCAGATTCTCAAAATATGAGACTGCGTCGGCGGCATTACCAATATGCCGCATAAATTTACCTATCAATTGCTCGAGTGCGGCTAGACCAACTAGGTCCTGTGACGCTCTTGTTTGCATCAACAAACACTGCTCCAAAGATTCGCGGAATTGTTCGAATGTTCCGCTGTTCTCGTAAGCATGGATTTTGTCGAGGAATGCAGTTAGGTCCGCATTTGAAAGTTCACGGTCTGAATGGAGCAAAGTCTTGATTTCGCAAATGCCCTCCAAATGTTGGGCGAGGTCAGTCATGGATCTTACTTGCCAGTGGGCATCGAACAGATCGGCATGGTTGCTGGCAACGTCGTCATCGGGGTGACTAATCAGCAACGTCCCGCGGCCATATTCACGCTGAAAAGCAGCGATTTTCATTTCGACGAACCCTACTTGCACTAGCTTTTGTCCCTCAAAACTCCCTAACGCGCAGACTGAACTGAAGATGGTCGCCTGCCTGTTGCTCAAGAAATCTAAGATTGCCAGCAGCAAAACTAGGTCCATCGACTCGCCCGTTGCTCGCGGTAAATCTGAGGTTAGCGACAATCCACAAGTCGCCAAGATCACACGTAGGTTCTCAGCTGATGCTGCTTGTGCGAATCCCGTCGTGATCGCCTGAATCTCATCAACTGGTATGGGGATTGAATCACTCACTTCCCAATCGTTGGGAGTTTTAGCGATGGTCAGCGGCACAACATATCCCAAGTTATTTGCCTCTGAAACAACCAGTCCCACAATACGAGGACAACAACGGTCGGTTTTCAATGAAATTGGCGTTGCGTCAAAAACAAGTGGTGGAAACCCTTCCGCACGAAATTCGATTTCCTGGCTTTGCCATCGCGAAATCCACTGCCGCAGTTTGTTTTCACGAGTAATCGGATCGTCGACTACTAGTGACTCGTGCTTTTTAAGCAAGCCTAGCATCGGATTCGCCCGTACATCCTCGAGGCGGTCAAAATTCATCGGATTTCCTCGGAGTATAAATTTGAATCACCGTGACACAATTAAAGGAGCTTAATTATGCAACGCAATTGTCGTCGAGGAGCCGTCGTCGAACTGTAATTCAATACTGCCGTTGTCGCATGTGAGTGGCTCGGCAGACTCATGAACGTTTGGTTGAACCGTTTTCCATTTAATAGCGTGCAATTGTGCGTCGCTATCGACCCAATTGAGACTTGGCGGCGCAATATTTTGATCGGTTATTGCTTGTAATGCAATTGCGTTCTGGGATCTAAACGCGACTAACCAGTATTCGGAAGATTGTCGTAGAATATCATATTTAACAGGAAGGATTCCAGGGGCGTCTTCTTCCGCTGTAATCGATGCGGCTGCCAGAGCTACCTCATTGAACTGGGATGCAACTAGTTCCAGCCCCGAGTTTTTAGATAAGGCTATGGAGTTGTCGACTTTCCAAGTGTTCAGTAATGTCAAAAAATCGTTGGGAAACGAACCTGTCATTGCTTCCTCGACTTGGGCTTGGTAAAACGTTTCGGAAAGTTGTGCTGCGTCGGTGTTGATCGTGTCAATCCAATCACAATAATGCGCATCCTCATCTGTCGAAAGAAGGTTGGGCGATTGGGATATGATGCCACGGGTAAGATCAGACAGTCGCTCATGTACTTGAGATACAAAAGATTTGTCAACATGGTCTATGCGAATGCATTTGGCAATCTCTATTTCATGAATCCATATTCCTGCCCCAGCGCGGAATATTCGTGGTCCGCCGTCATGCTCCGCTGAGATGTCGATATCGAGGGTTCCGATTTGATCACAAATGTTGTCGCCCGGGACAGCAAACCATAGTTGATTGTCATCGGGGTGCTGAAATACTAGTAACCAATCGAAAAGACTCCTGTTGCCCTTAAACGCGAAAACGTTTCCCGCCACTAAACCGCTAGGTAATGTGGAGAGTCTTGTCGAAATATCGCTGCGTTTTGCGAGTAGTCGCTCGGTAACATTCTGCAGTTTATCTATTAGATGCATATTCTTCATCTCCTTATTCCTCTACCTGAGTCCCGTTCTCGATGTGTTCTCGAAGTTCTTTTATGGCTCTCTTGTCGTCGGAAAAGGTGGAAGTCGCTATTTTAAGTGTTTTGGCGACGTCCACGTCTTTTTCAAGCGAGTTTTCTTCAATTGTTTGTTGCTGGTAATATCGGATTATGGATTTTCGGCGTTTCTTCATGCTAGAAGCCCAGTTAGTGGCATCAATTTTAAAACAGACACCGTCAGCCTGTTCGGTCATCTCTACTAAATCCGAATAAGTATTAGAATCCTCAAATGTCCGATCAAATCCTGCCTGTGGCTCGTCGTCGTTTGATGTGGTGACGGCATGTTTGTCAATCTCAGACAACAACACCTTTATTCTCGAGTAAATTACATCATGTAGCTCGGTAAGTTTACAGCTGGAAATCCCAAGTGTTTGCAATTCGTCGAGAAAGTTACCTAGTTCTGTGACTAGCGGTTGGTCAATTCCTCGGTCGATAATCTTAATGAATGTAGCTTCCCAACCAACAAAATTATCAAGAGCATCGCCAATTTGATCTTTAGTTGCAATATCCGTACCACTATGCTCGTCAGTCAGTCGAACAACTTGGCCTTTGGTTGTATCTTGATCATCGAGGTCATAATGCAGCTTACATGCTCTTTTTAAAAAATCGTAAACTCTTGTGGAGTGGGGATCGGTTTTTCGTCGCATACGATGAAGGAACTGCTTCACCTGAAGCCGAACGAGTGCGTCAACCGATGAGCCCTCTCCCACCTTGTCGTAGTGCGAGCTGTTTTCATGAAACACTTGAGAAAAATATTCACCAATCAGCTCTTGGATCGACTCTTCATTGCCAAACGTTCCGTTTCCAATTCCGAGGGGCGTAATGGCAATGTCAGCTAACCCGGTTATACGAATCTCACGTCCGAACCAAGTCGTAAGCGTATCTACAACTTCCTGTTCCAGTTCGGGCGATGGTGTCGTAGTAGAAAAATAACGTGTAAAAACGTCGGAAGATTGATTATTGATGTTCAACCTCACATTGGGTAGGAGTGAACACTCTAACCAATTCTTGGAGTACTTCTATTAGTTGAGCCGAACTGACGTGACCGATTGTACGGTCTTGAGTAAGCAAGTGTACTCGTCTAGTAGAAAAGGGTATTGGTTTCAATCGGAACGTGGTCGTTTGTGTTAGACCGTTGTGGTCGTCAGGTATAATCGACCAGCATGTTTTCCTCAAATGAGCAGGTACCATAGCAGAGCCTCCTTTGAGCATGATTGCTTTGGAGGAGTTGAGTGCTTCACCGCAACACAACCCTGGGTGACTATCACGGCCGGGCGCGTCAAATCCCCACCATTTGTCTGGCACGTGGTACAGTTGCTTAGCTAGTTGGCTAGAGGTATTTAGCGTCAGTTGATTGTCAATGCGAATGCGATTCATGATACGAAACGTAGAAAAGTATTTGTAAAAGAAAAAAAGCACACTCGCTAGTATAAATGAAAAAGTTATTTGTTCAATTGCTATGTAATGACAAATTTGACTCGGCGAAAGCTGCCAGTAGATGCTTCGATGGTCGTTCAAACGTGGTTACAGCTATATCGCCCTATAATACTACTACGCTCCACTAAAACAAACGCGTTTGCCCGCCCCCAATATTTCGGACAAATACAGTATTCCAAACTTAATTGTTGGCATACTCCAAATAACGTTCATTAACACCTGAAAAATACCGGTCCACAATACAATGCCCAAACTATTACCTCACATCCAAAAAGAACTTTACAACGTTGATCTCAATCTCCCCGCGAAAGAACGCTGGAACGAAGTATTGGACCAAACGGGCGACCAAATATACGCGCTCTTTGGCGATATCGAGGAATTGATTACTGAAGGTGCCGCACATTACCCAGCAATACTACAACCGCTTGCTAAAGGCGCGATTGGACCAATTGGTTACCTGTTGTCAGCGATCGTTAAAGCCTATGGACAAGACTACGTCCACGAAATCCAAGGTATCGCAGATCACACTGGGATCAATTACCCCCGTCTACTGCTAGCCAACTTAATGTACGATTTCACACAGGCATTTACTCCCACAAGTCCAGCCGCCTGTACCAGCTATTCAGTCAATCTCCCCGGTGGCCAGCCCTGTCTCGCTCGTAACATGGACTGGGATCTGCCTAACACCATGGGGACTCATACGGTGTTGGTTCGCTTCCACAAAGGCAATCGTTACTATGTCTCCGTTGGCGTTGTGGGGATGGTCGGCGTGCTTTCAGCTATGCGACCTGGCCATTGGGCAGTTACGCTCAACCAGGCACCTGTGACACACGGCAGCATGAACTATTTCCATGGCATGCCAGCATTGCAACAGGTAAGAAGTGCTTGCGACCAATTTGGCGGGTTTCGCAGCCTCATATCGCATCTACAGGATTACCAATCGATGTCGCCCTATTTTACACATGTGGTTGGCGTGGAACCGACCGATCATGCCATTTTGACCTCGTTTGGTACTACCTTCAGTATAAGGCAAACAGACGTTTTGCCATTGGTGCAGACAAACCATTTTGTCGACTCTCAATTTGCAGATCTAAACCCACCAGTCGAGACTGTGGATGAAGACGGACAAGTATGGGTGTACAATAGCGAACCTCGGTACCAAGCAATTGAACGACGATTTAAGCGGAATTCACCACGCAGCGTCGGTAAGGCACTTGACCTTCTTAAGCGGGAACCCGTGACCAACTCGACAACGATGCAATCTATGGCATTTTGCCCCGCTCGAGATGAGTACCAAGTCAGAGTACAATCACTGTAGCAGGACTTGCATCGCATCGCAGCAACTACCTTACTCTAAAACAGGTGTTTACGATTGTTTCGGGACCGTGAACACCTGTTAGCTCCACTTCCGTTGTTGTGGTACACATAACCGAAACTTACAGAGCGAGCTCATACAAGTTATTGACGAAGTTGGATTTGCATCTCCAGTTTCTTGGAAGCAAACTAGCCCCGGAATTTTTCAATCGGTACCGTTACTGCCGTGGTTAAATGATCGGATTCGGTTACAGGTATCCGCCGAACTCATCGAAGTCGCGAAGATGCACTAATACGCGAGCGCGGCGGTAAAAATGCCTGCACCTGCGACTCGGTGGCTGCCGATGCCGAGTTGCCCCCCTAACTCCAACCAAGGAACCAACTCGCGCGGGACATTTTGAAAGACGGCGGAACCAGTAACACCAACCATCGAGAATCCTTTTCGCTGTCGATTACTGTATTTATTTTGGTCAAAACGCACCCAATTGTGCTCCCGCGGTTCAACGGTACCTGCTAGATCTTTGAGATTTCTGAAGTTCACCGATTGTTCGAGTTCACCGGGAGTATAGACCGAAAAGCTACGACTTACGATGCGCATGCAATTTGCAAACAGTTCACTGAAAGTTGGCGATAAATTTGCTTGTTTCCGCCGAGTCGTCGATCTTGATTCAGACTGCTTGAGAAACATTGGTGTATTGAGTTGAATTTTTACCGCGGGGATAACTTCAGGTCGATCAACTTGGGGTTGTATTAGTTCACTCATCGATACAGACCTTGATTGTTGAGGCGCGGCTGAAGTGACTCGAAAGCCCAGACGGTTGGGGCCGAGCAAGTTGCTTGCACCAGCGATTTGGATGTTGTGTATCACAGCATCTCGTACATCGATTGCATTGGCCCCCAGCAAAAGTAATCGTACACCGACTTGGTCACCGGCCTTAATCGATTGGTTGCTGGGATAAGCAGGTGCCATGGTGATTGACCGTAATCCGTCTTGCGTCCCGTCCTTGAACCAAATGTTCGGGATTTGTGAACTTTCAAATGTTACGCCATATTCACACTCGTGAATATGTTCACAATTTTTGCAATACCGCCATTCAGCAGACCGCAGCGGTTCTGGCCAACGGCAAGTGGCATCTTTGAGTGTTTTTGCGACAACACCTCGCATTGCCGGTCCTAGCCAACTTAGTCCTTCGCCGGCACGGGTAAAGGTCAAGCATAAAATGTCGGCTGAAATATCAAAGGCAAGTGCTGGTTGCTTGCAAGTCACCTTGGACGGAGTGATATTAACTGGCTGCATGATATGTTAACCCGGTTGACTCCCGCGTTCATCGCGTCTTTTCTGACGAGATTCTTGGTTTTGACTTGTATTGCCGCCGCTCTTTTCTGAACCGGTGATGTGAGTTTTAGGATGGAACGGTTGAATATCGTTATATATTGCCTCGCCCCGCTCCCCTCGTTGAGGATGTCGCGTATTGACGTCAATGCCATCAAATCCGAAAAGTAGGTCACTCGTTGGATTGTTAGAATCAAAAGGCGGCAGTATCTGACCGGCAATTAACGGTTCGGATTTATCCAGCGTCTTTCCAGCATCAATTGCGTTCTGTAATAAATCTCCCCCAATGTGAAGTGATTGCAGCCCTTTCTTGGGCGTGGAATCTTGGTTACCTTTACGCCGTAGGGCATGCCTCTTAAACCACTCATGTCCGCCACGTTGTTTTCGATTATTGTTGGTGCTAACGGCTCGCGGATATCGAAGCGTGTCTACGGGTTCTTGTAACCTTTTCCATATTTGGGCTCGAGGTATGATGTCGTCGATGGCTTTTTGAAAACCGTCGATCCGCAGACTTTCGCCGTCTTCAACGATCTCCCACTCACTAACTTGAAGAGGTTGTCCGGTTTCATCAAGGAGAGAAACTATTTGAACAGTGGTCGCGCCAAGTCCCAATGGTTTTCCCCCGCCAATTTTCCAGGGAAGGCAGCAACATTGTACAAGGATCGCGAGTTCTCGCTGAGTAAACGCATGAAAGGTGATTTGGAGACTACCGGTAGTATTCGCTTGAAGTAAGTCCACCGTCTGCACCATCTTTTGACTTTTTGGATCCTTTGGTTTTCCTCCTTCATCATAAATGCCCTGGGTTTGATATAACCAGGGAGCGGTCTTTCCGTGTTCTCTGGAATTCCTATAGACCTTATATCCTTTGAGCTTGTCTTTGGGAGACACCGAATCTGCACTTTCGGTTTTACGATAAAAGGCACTGCAAGCCACGTGAGGCGAAGAAAGAGGGGCTAGGGTTACATCGGGGATTATTTGTTCAGTCCCGTTGTCAAAGACCAAGTTGTCTGGTCGAAGACGACCGCCAAATGTAACATGCTGATTTTCCGGCTCCATTCCAACTTGCCCAAACATATTAGTTATTTCATCTACCTTGCCGTCTACTTGATAACGATCGGATATGAAGGAATCGTGAGGCAATAAATTTATGAGGCGATCGCCGGATTTCCCCCAACGCGCCCATTGAAGACTGGCAATATCATCAGCTGAGCGAACGCTATCCGTACCCGCCTTTGGGTCGACATGTTCAATCCAAATCAAATCGCCTTTCTTAAGTTCAGGACGTACGCCGTGTCGGTTTCGACTGCTATACTCACCCCACAAATAGCTAGGGGCGGTAATGACCGGTCCGTTGGGAAGAAACGCACCTTCTCTTTTTGGTTTCCTACCGATGGGCTGCCCAGAGAGTTTTATTTTCCATTTAGTAGAGTCGCTGGACGATTTTCCAATGGCAGTAATGCGGTTATTTGAGTCAATCGCTGCCCAAAGTGGTTTTTGTTTTCCATTGTTGTCCGGTCGGGAAAGTCGTTCGCCTTTGAGGGCTTGTTCAATCGATTCAGCTTTTAACAGTTTGGTTTCACCTAGGCGAATCGTACCATCACGAAAATCGGTTCCCGCTGTGACTACCTCGGCAAGGAATACATTGTCGGGGGTATTGGGAGGGCTTTTTTTTCCACGTGGTCCTAAGTTCAGGTCGCGACCCTCACAAAGGAACTCATTCGGGTTCATGTTAGTTAAGGTGCCTCCAGTAATGATGGAGGCGAGCGATCGTAGCATGCCGCGAATAGAGGTTGCAGGTACGATTACATCGTTGCCTATTGATAATATTTTGTGGACGTTGTTGCCGTTTCGTTCGATGGATTGGGGCGCAGATGTCAGTAGTGGACTGTTGGTGGTAACCTTTAATTTTATAATGCCGGTGTATCGTTGAGTCTCGTCACTGAGTTCATCAACCGTTTGGCGAGAAAATTCGCCCCGGGTCGGCGCCTCCGAGGGAAAGGGAATAAACGAATATGGATTGTTAAACGGAAGACCAATAACACTCGCATCCGCTTTCTCAATTTTCGAGTGGTTGCGTTGCTGTGGTTGATGGGTATTACGGTCTCTACCGCTGCGTCCGCGATTGCCTTTTCCGCTATCCCCGCGACCCCGTTGTCGAGTGGTGTCTTCAGCGGGTGCTTTCGGTTGCACCACGGGTTGGCCAATAATGGTTACCTTTAGTACTTTACGGTTGGGACCTAATTCGACATTAGTTTGGTCGCCGGAATTGGCTTCCGCTTTATTGTAAAACACGGCACCCATAGGAATGGCTATATTTGCCGTACCCTTTTTCGATGGAAGGGTGACGAAGTGTCGACCCTTGGGATCGATAAACAATGGAGCAGTTTCGGTTGTCATAGTGCGATCGACCGTTTAGTTGTGGAGAATAAAAAATTTGTAAAATGGGGTTAATGGGCGTTTAGTTCGGAGGCTAAGGGACCCGCTGCGACAATATCATCGCAGAGTTCTAGTCGGCCAGTCGCCTTGCTTGACCCTATACGCAGAAGACCAATATTTAAGGATTGCAACGTTTTGCAGAACCACGTCACTTCTTCTTTTCTTGGCTCCACGATTCGAACCCTGAGGATAAAAGGCTCGCTGTTTTCTTGGCATTGTGATGTGAGCACAGTGTTGTCAAACAATGCTCCTTGAATTGCTCCGCCGCTGATCGCATCAATGGCCACGTGCATACGATGTTGTTCTTCCTTCCGCAGCGTCTCACTTTTATTGTGGTTCGGCTCCGGCGATGCCGGTACAAAACAATCTTCAAACAAGATGCGGCCTTTGCTAAACGCTGATCCAAATAGCGAAGCAATCGGACAGTCCGTTGTAGCCTCTGGGGTTCGTTGTTCTTTTGGCAAAAAACACCAAGCCAAATTGTCGCCTGTCAGCAGTTGGTGTTCCTCGGTACCATTTGTGTGATTGGTCACGGTGTCCGCAATGGGTTCCCCATCTAGGGCCGCCAATCGTGTCATCCAACTGCGAAAGGCACCTCTAAAGGTGGAACCGGGGATCCGCCACAAGAGCGCTCCCGCTGTATTCATAATGCGCTGCGGCTCCTGCTGGTAGTCTAACCCCGCGCCGTCGGCAACCAATATGTCCTGCCCGCGGGGAATACGCAACGGAATGGAGATGGTCAAAATAGGGAGTTCTAGCGGGTCGCTGAGGATATAGGGCTCATACCCTTGTTGCTGCAAGTCCTCTGTGCCGATGAAGTCATGTGACTTGAGCCAGTCACCATATTCGTCAGACTTTGTTAGATCGAATACTCGCTGCAAGCTGGAGTCGACCTCTGAATGATAGGCCACGCCTACGCCACGAGCCGCACTGCCCCCAAACGACAATCCAACCCTCAATACCGACTGAACCACCGCAATGAATTGCTCAGCCAACTCAGTGTAATGACCGTCGTCACGAACCGCGATCGAGATGGTAGCGGTGGTGTCCGGCGGGGAATGTTCCAATGAAAACAGTCCACCGTCGACTACGGTTTTGGTATGGCGATTGCGCAAGTGGTGAGTCCGGACGGACATGGGTTGATTTTCGGTGCCTAATACCGCGTCTAATATTTCAATGCGACTCGGACAGTCAGCATCCGCAACGTTGTCATTAGCACGTCCAAATATCGCTTCAACTTTTGCAGTGACTTCGTCTGAACCATGCTCTTGTGATAGATAATCATGCCATAGACTGCGTAACACGCCAGCAATGGCGGTACCACGTAGAATTGGTTCGTCCAGGCCATTGCGAGCAATGCGCAACACGTTTTCGTCACTGCCGTCACCAGCAGCGACTCCGCTTGGAAAAACGATAGGAATGCGATAGCTGTGATATTTCATTAGTACGCTCCTTGCTTGTCAGCGTTGACCGGAGTCTTTGCCGCCGACAAATCGGCCATGAATTTTAATGCTTCACTTGCTGTGCTTTGGTCGTAGGAAGTTAACAGAGTTTCGATATCGTTGAAAATTGAAGACCACGTTTCCCAGATGTCTTGGGTACGACCGGTCCGCTGTCGTTGTAAGTATTCTTTTGCGTTTTGTGTTCCGTTTTTCTCAAGCCGTTGTTGAACGGCACGGATCTGACTGGTGCTGGGAAGTTGATTGTGCGAGGACATTAATTTGAGTATTAATGAAAGAGCGTTGAATGTTTGGTTGTCAGCATTGCCCAGTTGCCTAATTGTCGGTGGGACCGTATACAACCCTGTCGCCTTACCAGGGTGTACACTTACTGCACCGAAACCTAAATGTTGATGGTTCGGGGTGATGGTGTCATTTAATAATGCGTGTGCAAGTTTCTGCTCGTCTATACGTTCCGCAAAAGTGACGGTAGCCCCTGGGTGAATAATACGTGTCGCTGACTGGCGCCCCTGTTTATGACGATTCCAGCCAAACTGAATTCCAGTGCTGACCCATTCCGCCTTATCGGGTGCTGGCAAGTCATTCCGCTGAGCCCATTCTGATATTAACCGATGGAATTCCTCCGCCGCCGTTGTGCTTGAATAGCCGTCAATACTTGAGTCTTCCAATACAATGGGTGATTGGGCAACAAGTACGGTGTAATCAGTGGTGGTTTTGCATTCGGTCGGAAAACTTGATTCGATAGTTGCTTGCATTTCTCCCAAACCACGCACGCTCTTGCTTTTGCCAAAAGCCATTGAGCGGTCCTGCTCAACACTCCTTACGAAGTACTCGGCAGCCTGCTTGGGCAGGACAACCCTACCGTGCCACATCACCGGAGCCATCGCATCGATAGTATAGAGTCCGCCCTGTTGGGGCATGTTACGCTGGTTACAGTGGGTTTGGGCTGTAATGAGATGCGGCATATCAGTGGCTTTCCACAGCGATCGGCGACCGTTTTCATCACACACAATCACACCATCACTTGCCTTTAGTGGGGCACCGTCGGGCACATCACGCCAGTCATAGGGTTCCGTGGATAGTGCGTTGTCAAAGAAATGTTTATCGGAGTAGTCACCGTCACGCGTGTATTTCGCAACACGGTGGGATAAACTAACCCGGGAGCTCGTGGCGTTGGGAGTTACTACTTGGCCAGCAGAGTCGACACGACTGCATGGCAAAAGTGGCCAGGCTCGGATTAGTTGCTGGTCATAAATCGCAGATGCTAGAGCCGGATTCGTAATATTAATTCGCGTAATGACAGCGCCGATAACAGCACTTGCGGGGATCGAGAATCCAGTTTTTAACACGTTGTTGCATTCGGGCGTTTCGGGACAACAGATCCCCGTCTTGGATATAAATCGTAATGTGACAGCAACGTTGGGTTGATCGTCAAGATTGGATAAATCAACTTGCATGTCCTCGCCAGATTGCGTTGACCGCACACTTGTCTTGCTGTGATCGTAGTGTTCCATTAAGGGGACTAATAAACCAAGCAACTCTGGTGTCGTACGGTCTTCACCCTCAATGGAAACAGAGCATTGTCCGCTGCCACGATTGCGGTTTCCGCCAATTGCGTGAATGGCCAGTAGCGACAGACGGATCAATAGTTCTTCGACAGAGTTCAGCGTTGCATCGCAGGCAAGTTCTCCCTGAAAAATGGTTGACTTTGGTATGGACTCAACGGTTCGCAGGCTACCGGCAAGTGCAACTTTGGAATGACTGTCAATTGCGGTTCGGGTAACTAGATGTGTAACGACCGGTGTTGTTGCCGCATCGTTCAGGGCGGTTGCGGTCGTGATTTGAAATAGCGCGTTTTCACCTAGGCCAGCGGCGTTGAGCAGTTCTGTGTGCCCTCCGAAGCAGCGGGTAATCAGCAATTCATCCCAACCCAAACACTCGACGAGTTGGCAAGCCGATTCACGCATCAGTCCCTTTATATGTGACGCAGGTATGATGAGGTTGTTGTGTTGATCGCGCGGTGTAAATTGATCGACGAGTTTACTGCCTAGACCAGTGCCCATCTCAGCATCGGAGGTGAGTTTAATCGCGAATTTCAATGTGGAGTTTGTGGTCATAGGGTTGTCTTTTTTAACCGTCGTTCTTCGTTGAGTAACAGTAACGCATCTGGTAATCCGGTGGTACGCAGCGTGTAAGAGCTATTGGACTTGTCTCCATCTGAGGAGTCAGCACAGGTCGTTTCTTGCCAAGCGGATCCAAGTTTGCCAGGTTCTTCCCATAGTAGATCTTTTAAGTTTCCGTGACGTTTGCTAATGGACGCAAAAAACTTCATGCGTTCACTCCAAGGCTGCCGCAGAGACGGTAGTATTTTTGCTAGGATGGTTTCGGGTAACTTGGCTAATTCTGCGCGATGTGCCTTTAACGTATCAATGCTTTTGTCAGGGTCATGTGACAAACGGTAGGGACGACTGGTTAGTTCAATTGTGGTGTCGATTTCGCAGTCAAGGAAGCGTAATTCACGTTGGCGTCGGGCGGCAGGAGTGTCGAGCAACGCATCGGTAACCGTATCCCAGTCGACCGCTGCGGGACTGACTGGTCCGTCCGCTTGCGGGCGATTGTCATTTTTGGCACTCGCCAGTAAGCTCTCTGCATATTGAATTGCGGAATAGAGAGGGTATCCGGTATTGCAGTATAGAATCCCTCCACTAATGGTTAGTTCGTCATTGGTGGCTACCCAGAGAGGATCTTTGGCTTTGTTCTGTGTTTGGCTGTGTTTCTTGCTCAATTCGTTGAACTCTTTTGCAAGATCAGCAACAAAATCAAAAGCAAGGTCGCAGTGGCACAGTAGAATCACGTCGTCGCCGCCAAGAATTAGTGGACGAAACGGTAGGACGAGGACAGGCTTGTCGTTTTGGTCTTGGTAGGAGCATTGAACGAGGGCATGATCCTTGTTTATGGATTCCACCCATTTCTTAGTGGCTTTGGTGATCGCTTGGATGAAGGCGCCCTGGGTACATGTTTTCAGCGAGTCGCTCATGCCGATGAGCCAATCCTGAAAGCGCAGGTCGTCCCAGTTTTCCCGCACCTTTGTTTCTTGGCAACTCCGCAATTGACGTCCAATATCGTTGCCATCCATCGCTATTATTGCCCAGCGATTGCGGTTACCGAGAGAAAACTGAGCAGCACGTGCTTTGACGTTCTCTTGCTTGGAGGAATCCGGCGAGGGTGACACATTGCTCATAAATGTCACCTCAAAGCCTTCAAATAATTCGTTTAAATCCTTATCGTCGCAAATTCGCGCAAGAATTTGCGTTCCCAAAATATCCGTTTTTGCTTGGGCCAGGCGTTCTTTGATCAGCGGATGGATGGTTTGCTTGCCTGCGGAGTCGCTAGGGACGGGCCATAGACCGGATAAGGAACATGGTTCGCCTTCAAGACTTGGCGGATTATAAGGATAAAGCTTTGTCGCTTGTTGCAATGCATCGGGCAAGTGTTCTTCTTGGCCGATGCGGATATCCAATCCAAGTTTGTGGGCGGCTTGTATCAATGTGTCGATTAACGACATTGCTGTTTCAGGTGAATCAACCGCGAAAGCCCCCTTGCCCCCACCAGAAAAAATTAGGCTAGCGTTAATGGTTTCCCCGCAATTCTTGACAACTTCCTCATCAAAGTTTGCAATCTGACTGGACGCGCCTATGATACATTTCAGCTTAGGGATGCTAAATATAAACTGCTGAATACCTTTGATGTCGTAGGAAACGTACATGGTGCCCCGCCGGAAGTAGTGTTGTATCAAAAACGTAGTGGATGAGGTCGTTGGGAATCATTCTAAGGTGTTATATTCGATTGTCAAATTTTTGCGGTGATATACATAAAATATTGTTGATGTTGATTGTCGTTGGATCTCCGCAAACCGAAGACGATGGTGGTTTTAATAGGCAATGGTTTGATGTGGATTTCGGCCACGAGAGTATTGCAGTGGGGTGCATTTTATAGCAATGGCTCGATACGTTTGTAGTTATCAGCTTTAACGTCCGGGCAATATCCGGTGATGGCCCAAACCTGTTTCGTGATAGATTTCGCTAACACTTTAATCTGTTGCGAGGAGCAATCCCCGTTGGTTATTTTGGAAATTATTTTATTCAGACTGCCGCAGGAGGCCGTCAAGTCGGCGATGATGGCTTCTCGCCCTAGGCCTTCAGCGTCGGAAATAAAATGATTAATCCATTTCTGTTGATAGCCCCATTTACGCATTTCCCGGCGGATAAAAGACCTTTCTTTGGGTGCTATTTTGTCGTCGGGCATCGCTAGAGTAGCTGCCGTCCAAAAAAGGTACGGGGCAATTGCCGCTCCAAGATGATCTAATGCACTATTATACGATTTGGGCGTTTTGTGCAACGCTTGTAGTTTACGGATGGAATAGATGACGCTCGTGCCGACGAGTCCTGACAACACGGCAATCACGATCGGCGCCGCAGGACTTGGTGCTGCTGAAACGCCAGCGGCAACGGCCAATTTGGTCAGAAACCCCAGGTTCGCTATTAAAGCCAAATAGTGGGCCAGCCCGATTGTGGTCGCAATCAAAATGCCGCCCACGACTGGTATTGCCATTTCTTGCACTCGGCTGCTAGGTATGCCAAGTTGCATCGCAAATTTATCTCGGTCAGCCACGACGCTGATCGGGTTGCTTGATGTTGTGTGCATTTACGCAGTCCTTATCAGTTGATTAAAGGGAATTAGTGGCGGAGGTTTGAACCCTGACAACTGCCGGTTGCCCACATTTGCTACAGATATCAGCCGCGAAACCGCAAATTCCACCAAGGGTGACGAGAATTGGCATAAGAAATGGCCCAATGAGCCAACCGACAACCGGGATGGTCGAAATGACCAATGATAGAAAGAACCCAATCACCGCTCCACCAACTGCGCAAGGAAAGTGCTTTGACAATTTGATGAGCGAGTTTAGGATGAATTTACCGATTTCGTATATTCGATTTCCAACGACATGTGTCTTCTCATTTAGCCATTTAAGGCAATTCTTGATTTGTGCTTTACAGAGCAGATTGTCGATCCACTTGCGATAATATGCTCGGTCCCGCACGTGTTTTTGTCGATTATTCCAGACGGTCAACTGAGAGCTGGGAATGGCTGGTTGTTTGGAATCGGAACAAATTGTGGATTTTTGATTATTCATGGGATTTTAAGTTCTTTGTGTTAATGGTTAAAACATTTGCTAAGCGTTGATATTTAAGCGTTGATATTTCTGAATGTCCGAGAATCAAAACGTTTTTTGGCGGATGATTTGTCTGGTTAAAAAGCTTGCCTAGCGACGGTCTCAATTACAACCGTAGCGCTGGGACAGAATTTGGAGTTGAGGTCTCGATAGAATCCCGCAATTCCTCCTAGCACCATCAGAATGGGTGTGGCCAGCGGCCCAATGATGGTGCCTACGATCGGGATGCTTGAGATGATCGTTGCGATGAACAGTCCAATAACGGCTCCAATGACGGTACGCGGATATAGCTTGCACAGTTTCATAAGCGCGGAGAGTACAAACTTTCCTAATTGGTAGATGCGTTTACCAAAGATGACAGATTTATCGACGAGTTGTTTGAGTAGGTTCTTGAGGGACGCTGGACAGTCTATGCGATCAATCCAATCTGTATAAAAGGATGGTTCCCTGACGTTTTGTTGCAAGGCATTCCACTTTGTTGCTTGTGTCTTGTTAAGCTTGGTGGCAGTGTCTGGTAAATTTTGGTTTTGGCGTTTCATACTTTTAAGTTCCTTGCGGTTTGCCGTACGATCGGTGAATTGAAGTTATTGGTTTCTGTAAATGTTGATAAGTGACTAAATTGTCATCTGTCCGGACTTTTAAGTTCCTTGCGGTTTGCCGTACGATCGGTGAATTGAAGTTATTGGTTTCTGTAAATGTTGATAAGTAAATAAATTGTCGTCTGTCCGGAAATTGACAATGAGAATTTATGCTTCGTGCAAGAAATGCAGGCGTTCTTCCATCGTCGGACGGCAGTTTTTGCAGGATCAAGCAAAACAAACCGCAAATTTCAACTATTGTCACGAATGTGAAAATCGGGCAAGGGCAACTATGGATCATTACCGAGGAGAGTTCATCGCCGCCGGATTGATAACGGATTCACAGGACGACAAGAATAGATTCTATAGTATGTGGTTGACCCCCGGCTGTAATTGGAAGCCCGGCAAAGTAAGAACACCCGTCATACCCGGAAACCGCGACGGATCGAATAGCCAAAGCAGCTTAGATGGATATTTAGTCCTCAGACCCTTTACCCCAATGGATCATTACCAGCCATCTAGAAAGGTACTTTTCAGGGTTTCACCATGTAGGCACACGGAAGAAAACCGCCGTTACCTTGTTTTTAGTCGGGTACAGCGGTATCATATAGCGATAGTGTTGCAACGACTCGGCCGTTTGAGAGGCCATTGAAACTGTTTGCCACACCCCCTATGTCGGTGTCGAAGTTACAACTACTCGGCCGTTTGAGAGGCCTTTGAAACGAAGCAGTGGTAGCTGTACCTAGCACCGCTTGGAAAAGCCCACGAAGCCGCGGGATACCAGAACGCGCAGAACTTTATTTATCCAACGCCGGGTATGCGGTATATGGTCTGGTGTGAATCAGGGGAAATAATCGAGACGGATAGCCCAGGAGAAAACCAGATCGTCATGGGCATGATGCAGAAGGGCTGCTCAGTGCATGGAATAAGCAGCAACAAACCATACTAGAGAAAGCTAAAGTAATCACGGTTAAAGATACTAAAGCTAAGGGTTAGTCGGGGAGGTGGTGGGAGAATCACGATGAAATACACTAATGATCCTGATTGGATCGATGCGTATGTCGAACACGGTGAACTGCCAGTGAGCAGACTAGATCAGGCCGTGCTGTGTGATGAGCTCAGTATGGCTATTGGCATGCAGTGGTGCAAAGGCACTGATCACCTATCAGGACTTGTAGCAATGGTTGACCGTAGAGTGCCGTCAGAGATCAGAGGCGACGCAGAAAAAGTTGCTCACCATGTCATTACGTTTGGCAAGAGAAATCCGTGTCAAAGCACCGTGGTTGGGATGTTAATGAAAAAAAAGCAAACATCAGCTGGTGCGGCTTCGGCAGAGAAAGATTGCAAAAGCTGTTGAGGAAAGCATAACAAGTAGTGGTAGCTGTACCTAGCACCGGGAGCGTATACCTATGACCCTACCCCTGAGAGAACACCGCGGGCGTTTCGTTCGACTTTGGCCGTAACAGCGTCTTACGCCTTCTGCAGATGATGATTTTCCGGCGTGGCCACAGGAAAAGCATGTTATAGGAATACTAATGTGCGCTATAGCGAGCGGATTTGTTCAGTCAAGTGAACAAAGTTTACCTTCTTAACGAATTTCTCAAAACTCTGCTGCGATCCACTACTATTGTTATTAGATTCGAACTGGGTTTTTAATATGTTTTCACATGCTTTCTGAATATCCTTAAGAGCATCTTCGGAAACTGTGGAAATCCCGTGAGCTAAAATTGAATCGTTGCGGCATTCGCACAGTGAGCGCAGCTTTTTAAGAATCGCAATTCTTCTTGCGTGACTATTTATTGAGTACTCTGATTTATCATCATCAAAAATATAATCTAATGCTGTGGTGAGGAGTGAGTCACCGGTCAACATCAGTAAAAGCGCACTAGCGATGAGCCCGACGGTTGGTGGACGCGATATTTCACGATCATCGCCATAAACCTCTTTTGACCATTGTGTATATTTTTCATTGAAGTCTTCGACTGACTGTTCCAATAACGACCATTCTGGCGACCTACAACTAAATCCGGGTATTTCGTTTTTTAATTGGTTTTTCAAGCAACTCTCGATGCAACGATAAAAGAGCAATATTGCAAATGCCGGACGGTTGTGCCTGTCATGGTGTTGGGCGAGTAAATAGAGGCTGATTCCAAAATAGTGTTGTGATTCGGCGCCTTTGTTACTAGGTTGTGAAAGGCTGGTCAGGATTTTGATTTGCAGTTCGAGCCGTGTAACGAAATTTGTGGGTAAGTCATTTCGCTGCTGCCCTAATTTGCTAGTTAGCGTCTCGAGTTTTGGAGTAAAATCATTTTTAGTAAACTCGAAAAGGCTCCAGTGGTGATAAACCTCAGCTAACGCGCCGCGAAACCTCGCGTCGTCAGGTTGGTACATCGAGTTGGCGGCTTTTTCAAATTCAATCGCTGCGTAATGAAATAAACCACGGTTAAATAAATCAGTGGCTGTAATAAAGTCGCGTTCAGCCATTAGGGCGTCAGGCTTTGGGAGAATTAAGAATTGTTCAGAACCTGGACTGCCGTCGAAATCAACGTAGGATGTTGCATAGTGCGGGTGGGACCAAGCGATTTGAGCCGCGACGGAACTCATAAGTTTGCTCCCACCAGTAATGTCGACTAATAATGGAACACTGTCGGTGGATTTTGTGGGGGGGATATTGAGTTCTTGCCGTGCTTGCCTGACTTTGGCGTACATCTTGTCGCAGTGCAGGTGATCGATGACGATCTCTTTTTGATGTTCATCGGATAACAGAACGTTTTCAGAGTGGTCAGCGAGCCATTGCTTGATGCGCTTAAAATTCTTCGTAGTCTCCTTCGTGCTAACGACTATTAAGTATTTAGGCCGCACGACTTCTATTGTGATGATTGAGGTGCTCATCGTATGCCCTAGGAGTGTAACGAGGACCTCGGCTTGTTTAGGCTGGGGTTGATTGTGGTACTTTTTTTTGATATTGGCGATGATGATTGGCAACAAATTCTCCAAGTAATATTCGCTTGCAGCAGCATCGTCGCCTATTGCTTTTAGGTGGTCGTATTGTTTAACACGCTCTCGAAATGCGTCGTCAAATGTGGAGTCAAACTCGTTCATGGGGCCCCTGGTGAAGTAAAAATGTAACTTAGGTGGTGACTGACTGTGAAGGTTCTAGGGCTGGGCAAGTTCAGAATGACTATTTAAGGGAATTAAGACGACAAAACACTACCGGCATATTATGACTCGGACATTTAGCGATTTCAATCCTTAGTTGGACATACAGACTAATGGCGTCGTGGCCGTCAGCCAAAGTAAGTGCAGATAACACAAGGTAACTAGGACTACTAGCATGGTATTACTATCGGAGAAGCAATTTAAAAGGGAAGTTGAAAGACGACAAAAAGCGGGAGAGCGAATAGGCCGCCAGCTCGAACTGTTGGGTCCAGAGGTTGTGACAGGCGATATAATCGTAATTAATTGCGGCGTTGGGCTGGATTTACGCTGGTTACTCCTGAAGTCTACCAGTATGGTCGATCCCTACTGCACCGTCTATGCAGTGGATTCATCAGATTTGGTGGGAACCCATGACATTGACATACACGACGACATAAGCGGTATGCCCGGCACGGTTCGTTGTGCCTTGTCCATCCAAATTCCGCGTTTTGAATTTGATGATTCTATGGTTCGGGTTGGTCGACTATCAAATGCTGACATGAATTTAGTTTTTGAAAAGATTGAGGATATTGCTACTGGAAAGGAGTTTGTCGCGGCAGCGGCAACGGCCATTGATAATACACCAGAGTATCGTGGCTGGATTGACCAGGTTGCGGACGAGATACGACAATACACATTTGACAGTGAGCGGGAACTTCAGCTGCTGGCTGGTGAAACCGGCTGGATACCGTTGGTGATTGAGCGAGTGGTCCGACTCCTCAAAGATACAGTCGCACCGGCCAGGCCTCTCGATAAAGGGTTTGGTGCTGGGTTATTGCTGGCTGCAGACGGTCACGTCGCGTCGGCAGCAGCTCCTGTAGACCTACCTGTCCAACATTCTAGCGATGGCACACTTTCTGATGTGAGTATCATTTTCGAGTCGTTAGATTTCTTTTTGATCGCATTTCGCTACAACACGGGTACAGTACTGCGCGCAATAGGCGTTCAGGCGGCGGAAGAGC
>Ga0208879_1001589_pt1 | contig 21221 bp, 13 predicted proteins | sample Knorr_S15_td_Bot_FD_185605 | JGI IMG/M metagenome (GOLD analysis project Ga0208879, IMG submission 185605) | Marine microbial communities from Southern Atlantic Ocean transect - Knorr_S15_td_Bottom_ad_5009_LV_A (SPAdes) (version 2) | ecosystem: Environmental > Aquatic > Marine > Oceanic | place... | reverse complement strand
CTATCCAGCCGACCCACCGCGGAGTACGATTGCCGACAAAGATCGCGTTCATGTGGGCGATGGAATCGCTCCCGTCAGTAAAATTCTACAAATGATCTATGATTCCGGTTGCCGGGGAATGCTCTCGCTCGAACTTTTCAATCCAACGTATTGGAAACAAGATGCGCTGCAAGTTGCTACTGAAGGTCTCGCTAAGGTAAAGGCCGCCGTAACTAAAGCATTTCCACAGTAGCGTATCCTGAGCCTCCATGATGGCGTCCAGCAAACTAAAAAAACGATTGCTCTTTCCGATAGCTGCCTTGCTCATCGGATCGCTGCCGTTTCTAGGACTTGAACTAGTCCTGCGAGCCTTCAATATTGCGGCTCCCGAAACAGTTGTTGACCGCTCGTTTGGCTTTGGCCAATATCAACCTCTATTTGTACTCAACAAGGATCAAACGCAATTTCGCACTAGTCAAAACAAATCGCTGTACTTTGGCACCCAGCGGTTTACACGCAAAAAACATAAAACTGAATTCCGCATGTTCTTTATCGGTGGCTCCACCGTTCGTGGTCGTCCCTTTACCGTCGATACAGCATTTGCAAAATGGGCTGAATTGGAACTCAACGCACGATCTCGCGACGACACTACATACCAATCTATCAACTGTGGGGGTTTGTCTTATGCCAGCTATCGCTTAGCCCGCATCAATCAAGAAATTCTGCAATACGATCCCAATCTCGTCGTATTGGCGACGGGGCACAATGAATTTTTGGAAGACCGCAGTTTTACAGCTGCCAAAACCAACCAGGCCGACTTAACGCCTGTTTCATCTTGGCGATCCGTAAATTGGATTCGCTCATTGGCTGGGGATGACCTAGAGTCATTCAAAACAAATTCTGAAAAACCGTTACCCGCCAACGTCACTGCCAGGTTAGATGCTGAAAGTGGCTATGCTTCCTACCAATGGGATCCCGCCTGGAAACAAAACGTCGTTGCCCAATACCGCGAATCCGTCGCAAAGATTATCAGTCAGTGTCAAACAAAAAACATCCCAATCCTGTTGGTCTGTTTAGGGTCTAACTTACGGGATTGCCCACCCGTCAAATCCGAGTTGCCGCTGACGCTCAGGAGTACAAGCCGACAAAAGTGGCTCAACTTATTCGACCAAGCAACACGGCATCACGACGATCCAGCGGCCGCCCTGCAGTTTTTTCAACAATGTTCTGCCATCACCGACGAGCATGCACTCTTGCACTACCGCATGGCACGTTGTTTTGAACAACTGGAGCAAATACAGGCCGCTCGTAAACATTACTTGCTCGCCAAGGACCTTGACATTTGTCCCTTACGATTAACCGAACAAATGGACCACATTTTTCGCGAATTAGCGGATCGTTTTGATGTACCCTTGGTAGATGGGCGGGAAGCCTTAGAGCGGGCGAGTGCCCATCAAATCCCTGGTTATGAAATGTACATCGATCACGTGCATCCCTCGATTGCCGGACACCAACTCATCGCTACTACGATTGTCAATCAACTCATAAAATCCAAATTAGTAACGCACCAAAACGATTTATTAACTCCGGATTACGTACACATGTACCAAACGCATTTACAAGAACGGCCGCCCTCTTATTTTTCCAATGGTTTACGTCGAGTGCAATGGCTTGAAAATTGGGCCCGCAGGAACCGACTACAACAAGATCTGAAGCCATTCGATTTACGAGGCCGGCTTGCCAAAGCCGATCGATTATTGGGATTTAGCGAACTAGATCAAGTGACGATTGAACTCACCAAAGCACTCGACCAATATCCGACCGCCTACGCTGCCATTGTTGAATTGGCACTACAGCGACGGCATCAGGGCGACGATTTCCATGCCAACTTTATATTGTCGTGGTTAGCCACATACCGCGACCCGCTTGAAAAGCCCGACAGCAACCAAGCATTTGGATTTTCCAGCTACTAAACGGACTCCCTTCGTCGTCTTACCCAACCCCCAGCGATATTATTTCACCTGCCAAGCTTCATCAAAGAAGTTTGCATCGACGGGAATACCTGGGAAACGATAAATCGAATCGTTCGCAGCTGGCGCTGTTACAACATCGACAATAGCCCAGTCCGGAAGCATCGGAACTTGGCGTGCATTATTCAGATACGCATATTCGCGATAAGTAAACCCGCTATTGATAACGATATATTTTTTTGGATTCAAGGGATTCGGATAAATCAAGATCGGAACATGGCTACCGCTAGGAAATGACTTGCTGCCGATCTGTACGTTGTCGTTGGTCCATTTTAGCGGCAAGTCCTGGCGGATTCGTTTCAGCAGTTGATTTGACGAAAAATCACCCCACAAGATTAGATGGTGCTTCGCGATATCCTCTGTCGTCACGTCAATGTCTTTTTTAACTCGAGCATGCCCACGAAAATGTTGCCGCCACTGGTCAATCGCATGTTGTTGTTCTCGAACGACCCATTCGCCGATCACAGGGGTCAGCGATTCAGCAGTCGGCGTTACCATCAGAAAGCTATCCATAAACGCATCATCAATAGGACCCTGCAACCCGTGTTTTTTGACAAGGCCCACAACGGCTGGTTTTCCAACTACCCATGTTGATCCCGCCAGATGCACACTGGCTTTCCAAGAACGATCCGACTGCGGTCCGGGAAGCCTTATTTTTTCCCCGTTGATCATAAGTTGAACAGGACGCGTTATGTCAAACGGGCAACAACCCGGGTCCATCCTGAAGCTCAAACCAGTCGTTCCCGTTGAGGTAATTTCAAAGCTGCTTGGCCCCAGAATTCTTGCATCAACTCGGGCAGCCTCCCAATGCTCAGTCAGAGCATCGATCGTGATCCAATACTGGCGATTGTATTTCAGTGAATACGTAACCTTATGCACGGTCGTGGGAACAATCTCATTCCCTGTTTTGGCAAGGCTTGTCATTTTTCGCTCAATCATCTTTTGCGAATCCGCGTGGATACGATGGCCGGAATCTGGCCCAATAATATGCACCAGGGAGATTCCCTCTTTTGCTAACGCCAATTCCATCACATCGGCTGCCTGCTTCTGAATATCTTTTTCGCCGCTATAGGCGACCGTCGGTGCATGGAACAAATTGATAGCACTATCATCCGCGTCGTACCACCGCCACAGTTTTTCTTCCCACCAATACGGAGTCAGTTTTTCTTTTTGGAAGAACTTTAGGAACTGCGGAGTTTCTGAGAACCCAGCTCCCGGATTTGCAGCGAACCAGCGATCTGAATACAACACCGCAAACTGCCAACATGCTGCCCCGCCCATAGAAAAACCCCGCACACTAATGCGGTCGTTATCAATTTGGTATTGGCTTTTAACGTGTTCCAGTGCTTCGAGCACATCGACTTCACCCGCAAATTTAAAAGCGTTGCTATAACGACCATAGGGATGCAACACTATCGTGTCTGCTGGACTGTAATATCCCGTTGTTTTCGTACGTTGATCCATGAAGTTTGTTTCGCTCAGAGTCTCACCTCGACCGTGAAACCAAACGTCAAGCCGCGCTTGACGCTGTAACTCGGTAGAATAATTTGCCGGAATTACGAGCCCATAAGGCTGCGCCGATCCATCAAGACGCGATCGATAACCTCGTACGACTAAGCCTGTTTCCTTAAGCCAGGGAGCATTGCCGTTTAGCAAATCCATGGCTCGCTGCTGCCCCACACTCAATAATTTAAACGCCTTTTTAACATCGCCGTTACTGAAAAACTCTCGATGATTTAAATTATCTTGCACACCGCGGTAATAAATTTCTACATCCGGAATTAACTCTGTGGCTAAAGATTGCGAACTGCCGCGCAACGCCTGGAGTTGCTGCGATAGTTTTCCTAGCTCTATCCGCATCCGTTTAGTGTCCTCTACAGATACTTCCACTCCCAACCGCGGGACTTGCCGTACTGAAGTGGGGTCATTGTCGCCTGCACCATCGGCGTACAAGGAAAGAGAAGAACCAACGAGTAAAACGCCAATCAAAAGGGTTTGTTTCATAGTGTGCAACGTTACCTTGCCAAAAAACGAGTGTGCCGGCGGGAAAATGTGTACCGTCCAAAAGCCACTAAAAGTCGCAAGGGCTTTCGGATTCTTCTAACCATTGTAGATAATCTTCTTGTAGCGCGGGGGTCTTGGGTGAGTAGCGAAATTTAAAATCTTCGATCAAGTCAATATTTACCCCCGTGGCTCGCCACCAATTTGAATCCGTGAAATCGGCGTCTAGCAATATCGCACCGTCAAATCGTGCACCGCTTAATTCACAATTGATAAAGATGGTTGCTTCGAGGTGCGAGTAGCTAAAATTAGCGTCTTGAAAATTTGAACCGGTAAAATCTGCCATCAAACAATATGATTCCGATAAGTCTGCACCTTGGAAAATTGCATCCGTAGCGAATACTTGCTCGAGTTCAGATTTTCGTAACCCAGCTGACGTGAAATTTGCGCCATCCAGCGTGGACCGTAAAAAGGAAGCCTCATCCAGCTTAGCATGGGACAAATCAACATCCGCCAAGTCAGAAGCAGCGAGCGTCGTTCCTCGCAGATCAGCACCTTTGAGCACCGCGCCGCCAAGTTTTACTTGATTCATTTTCGCATTTTGTATGTTAACGTCAACGAGTTGTTGGTTGGACAAATCGATACCCGACAGATTTGCCCCTTCCCATTGTTCATTGCCTGCAGCAAGCAATCGCAGGAAGGCAGCAGTCCGTACTTCAGCCGTTGCATCATCGTGGTACACCGTCCAGAAATCATCGGCCAGCGATAGGGTATTATCTGGTCGAGTCACGATATACCAACTACTGCAGACAATCGTGATTATCAGCGCGGCAAATGCGAGTCGATTTGATTTCGTTGCGTTTGGCATTTTACTTTGTGTAACCATTTTCCGTAAACCAACTCCACGCATCTGCGACACTACTACGCAAAGGGCTAATCGTATAATCGAGTTCCGCTTCCGCTCGAGCGCTACTGTAATAATGAAACAAACTGGACATTTTGATTGCTGCAGAATTGATGTCCGATTCGCGACGAGTAATTTTAGCCAACAAATCACCGCCCCCGCCGACAATCGCTTGAATCCATGGCCCCATTAGTTTCTTAGGCGGTTTTCCACCGCTGATCTCTGCGAACAAACACCAAGCGTCAAAATACGTGATCGTATGTCCGCCAAGGATATAGTTTCGACCGACCTCGCCCTTTTCCATGGCTGCGAGAATACCTTGGGTCACATCAGCGATATGGCACAGCGTCATGCCTCCCGTGGGTGCTAGCGGCGTGTACCGTGAAGCGACCTCTAACAGCATACGGCCTGAAGATGGTTTCCAATCCCAAGGACCCAGCATGAAGCCTGGGTTGACGATCGTTGCCTGTAACCCGTCATCGATCAATTCGCGTAAAACAACTTCCGCTTCCGTTTTGCTGATGACATAGGAACAAGGAGTTTTTCCCGCCCGCGGTGATTCTTCATCAGCTGGTCTGTCTGCAGCTCCGATGCCAAGTGCATCTACGCTGGAAACATAAACCATTCGTGCATCATGTTCGCGTGCGGCGGTCGCGACGTTTCTTGTACCCTCGACATTTATCTCCCGATGCTCGGCCAATTGCGACCACCCGATGTGCACCTTTGCAGCAACATGTATCACTCGATCAACACCATCACAAGCGTCCAGTAATATGGACGCATCACGGAGGTCACCGGTAATTGGAGTCACCTCCAAACCGGCCAACGATTTATCCTCCGGGCTACGAACTAACACTCGCACATCGCAACCTTGGGCTAGCAACGCACGGGTCACATTATTCCCAACAAAACCCGTCGCACCAGTCACCAATACTATCATTTAATTCTCCCTGTTCGTTCGCATCCAACTGCCGCGGACATCGTCGGCACTGAGTCGGCTTTCTTTTAATTAGATTGTGCCGCTTGGCTATAAGCTAGATACCGCCGCACGCGAGCTAGCGTTGTTTGCACAGCCGGCCAGTCGGGTCGGGTGGCTTCAGGATCTTGTTGCTGCAAGGATATAGCCCGCTCGTATATTTCGATGGCTGCCTGGAACATTTCAACAGCATCTTTGTATTCCTTGTCCAACTGGAACATTAAACCTAGGTTTTGCTGAGCATTGGCAAGACCGACAAGGTGTCGAGTCGCAGCCTTGGGGAATTCAACCGACTTTAAATGATAGGTCACTCCCACTGCGCAGGCGACCTTCGCTAGTTCTGTCTCGTCAAGCAAACGTAACACATTGGCCACATTGTTATGGCACCGAGCTAAAACCAATACTGGGCGATGACGTTCCGGATGTAACTTATGCACCCCTTCATAAATCTCAATCGCAGACCGATACTGCTTAACACACAGATCAAGTTTGTCCGCACCTCGATAGGACAGTGCTAAGTTGTAGTGGATTTGACCTATACGAATTCTGTAGTCAATGACATGCGAGAAATCAGCAAATAGTTTATCAGCAATTACCATGCCTTCATCAAAAAAGGATATTGCCGATGCATAGTCTTTTTTGTTGAGAGCCGCGATTCCATTTTGATTCAACACACCCGCTAAACTATTGGTGTAGTCTGGCACATTCGGATAATGCACCATGAGGTCTCGATAAATTTTCAATACCTGTTCGCCAATCATGGACGACTTGTCCGCTTCACCCAGTTTCTGGTAGGCGCTACTTGTAATCAGCAACAGCTTGCCCAAACGATGGCGGTAATCGGGTACCTCCGGATGCAAACTTAAAATTTGCTCTCGCAGCTCCACGGCCTCTCGCAAAAGATAAATCCCGCTTTCGGATTCCATATTGGCACCAATATTGGTAATCAAATCTGCGCAACGATTTTGGTATTCCACCTTGTTGGGGTTGTTCTTTAAAAGTCGCTGATAAATAACTTGTGCGTCTTTTAAGAAACGAATCGCGTCGTCTGAACGACCTTCAATGCCATAAATATGTGCGTAATTGGAAAAGGTAATTGCAGCAGCCACCATGACATCCTTTTGCTGAGGGTGCGCTTTTTGGAGTTTTTGGACAACCGCAAATGCCTGATCCAAATCACCAATCGCTGGCTCTCGCTCTGCTCGGTCAAATTTCCGCATCGCCCTTTCGTTCAGCAAGGTCACTAACAGTACTTGGTTAGCCACACTATCCAAATGACGTCTTGTTGTCTCCTCGACAATCTCGATGGCCTGCGAATAGTACCAGATCGCTCCGCGATGGTTTCCGCTTCGTAGTTCGACAAAACCTCGTTGCAAAGAGATCGTTGCCAGCCCAATTCGATAATCAACATTGCCCGGATCGCGGGCGATCAAGGAACGAAATAATGCCCGCCCACGGATGAGAATTGTTTCCGCTTGCTCCAATCGCCCTAGCGTTAAATTTACGTTGCCAACTTCAATGCTGGCGTCGGCCAATTGAGCCATAATCACCGTGCTATTTGTTTCCTGCGATAAGAATGTCTCGTAGTATTGTAGAGCCGAATTCAACAATTTTTCTTGCAGCGCTCGTTGGTTAGGATCTTTCATGATCTGCAACTCGCGGACTTCCGTCAAATACTGTGCAACGGCCGCATGGGCGTGTCGATATTGAGTGAGTGCGGAGCGACGTTCGTAGTCGGCTGTCTCAGCAGCTGTGTCAGCCCGATCACGAGCTTGTTCGGTGAGTTGTTGCTCGCCGGAAATAATGATATTTGATATGCTTAAGCCGATGATGCTCGTCAGCAACGTAACAATCACCACAGCGGTAGATACTTTTCGTCGACGGACCCAGCGAGACGTGCGTTCGTGCCATTTGTCTCGATAGACACTCACCGGTTCATCAGCTAAATAACAGTGCAAATCCGTAATTATCTGGTCGACGCTAGCATATCGATCCGCTGGGATTTTTTGCATGCACTTCATACAGATTGCAGCAAGTGGTGAAGAAGCAAGTGGATTAACCACGAGCGGGTCCCGTAGTTTCCCTTGGATCACCTGGTCGATTACCGTGGATGCTTTGTCACCTTGAAAGGGTGGCTCGTTCGTTAACAACTCGTACAAAATCGCGCCCAACCCATAGACGTCACTGCGTTGATCAATCTTGTCTAAATCACCTAGTGCTTGTTCTGGTGACATGAACGCCGGCGTGCCAATGCTATTACCCACAACCGTCTGGGCACTAGTACCACCTGCAACCTCCGTTAATTCATTCAGCACATCATTGGCAATCAGCTGGTCTGAGATGTCCGCTTCGTCTTCTGCTTCGCTAAGATTTTTTGCGAGTCCCCAATCGAGCACTACGGTTTCGCCAAATTCGCCTACCACCACATTACTAGGTTTCAAATCTCGATGGATGATGTTGCGGCTATGCGCATACGCGATCGCATGACATACATCGATAAAGTGTTGAACAAGTCTTGCCAGACTAACCTCGTTGATCGGCTCAGAGTGATGTCGGGAAATAACTTCGCGCAATGTATCGCCATTGATTAATCGCATCGTGTAATACGGAGTACCATCATCTTGATGCAAATCCAATTCGTACACTGGAACAATACTCGGATGTTCTAACTGGCTCGTGATTCGAGCTTCTCGTAAAAAACGAGCCTGCGCGCTGGCAGGTTGCGAAGATATCAACTCTTTTAAAGCAACGTCGCGGTTTAATCTTAAATCGCGGGCAATCCATACGCGACCAGCGCCCCCTTTTCCTTTGAGCGAAGTAATGTCATAGCGATTGGAATGCTCGTTGCTATGTAGCAGAATACGACGATCGGGCCGTTCGTCGCCTCGTAGTTCAACGGTCGTATCGCTCATTAAATATCTCGCCGGAGTATTGCTCGTATGAGACCACGTAAGAAGGCACCCTTAAAGTCGTGTTTTACTTACGTCTCCCCCCTATAACTACTACATAATACCTGCTTCGCTAAGCATAAACAACTAAAATTTGATTGACAGAATGATATCGGTATGATATCATATTGATAGTATCTCATTGGAGTCTGTTTTCTGTAAAGGTAAAGTCCATGTCACAATCAAGCACGACTACTAATATAATTGGTGAAAAAGGGTATAAACCATTAACTGGCTGGTTAATACTGCCCATCGCCTTAGGCTTATTTTTTGGTGGTATCGCGTTATTTGTGATAACGCTGGCGCATTTGCAAAGTTTCATTCCATTGATTTCTGCCATCGCAATGTTCATTTGTGGGCTAATCAGCTTTTTCGGATTTATGGCCATTGCCCCCAACGATTCACGAGTATTGCTACTGTTTGGTGACTATAAAGGCACGGCCCGCGAGTCTGGATTCTATTGGGTTAATCCGTTTTTCGCCAAGAAAAAACTCTCACTCAGAATTCGTAACTTTGAAACTGGGTCGATCGTTCACCCCGAAGAGAAGAATCCCAGCACGGGACAGGTCATCCGCAAAAAATCGCGATCATCAGGTAAACCGTCTAAGGTTAATGATCGTGATGGTAACCCGATTGAAATCTCAGCAGTCGTCGTTTGGAAAGTCGTAAATACGGCGGAAGCTCTGTTTGAAGTCAACGACTATGAAGATTACATTTCGGTCCAGAGTGAATCGGCGCTGCGTGACCTGGCAAGTCGGCACCCCTATGATAGTGAAGATCATGAGTTGTCACTTCGCGGGAGTATTACGGAAGTATGTGTTCAGTTGCAGCACGATATTCAAGTACGCCTCGACAAAGCGGGCATCGAAATAATAGAAGCACGAATTAGCCACTTAGCCTATGCTCCAGAAATTGCCGCTGCAATGCTGCAACGGCAACAGGCAGGCGCTGTCGTTGCCGCTCGAACCAAAATCGTCGAAGGCGCGGTTGGTATGGTGCAATTGGCATTAGAGCAGCTTAAAGAGAAGGGCATCATCGACCTTGACGACGAACGCCGTGCAGCGATGGTTTCAAACCTACTTGTCGTTCTCTGTAGTGATCGTCACACGCAACCCGTGGTCAACACTGGGTCGCTGTACCAATAAACCGCGCAATCATCATCGAGAGTTTTATCAAGGAAAGGGATTTCCATTGGCCAAGCGAGATCCATTTTTGTTACGCGCAGATCCTCAAGTGCTCAAAGCCATCAAGCACTGGGCTAAAGACGAACTGCGCAGTGTCAACGGACAAATTGAATTTATACTTCGCCGAGCATTAACAGACGCCGGTCGCATGAAAACCGACACGAGTGATTCCACAGAGTAGGGGCCGCCTCAGCAGGAAACTTCCGGTCGGCGTAATGATGACAAAATCGAAATCCACTACAACCGCTACCCGTCACCTTCAAACGAATACCCAAATTGCTCGATATCCTGCCGCCAATGTTCCGCCACCATCTGCCTAGTCGTCGCATCATAGTAACTCTGGTAATCACCATGACTTGAGCTATTTCTATGTTCCAATTCCACATCAATGTTTAGCTCACTACATATCACATTAAAATGTTCCCCTAAACTCTCAAAGCAGCCAACATAATCGACTAGCAATTCACCGTTCGCGTCCATCAGAAATCGAGTCTGGCTGATTTTATCTCGCTTAATTTCATAGGCTAGATACTCTTCAAAACTATTCAACGATTGCACCTTGGTGCTACGATGATGCTCGCTACGTGATTGAATATAGTGATAATAGGAGACCATCAGATCCCAGGGATTGCGCACGAATGCGAATTTGTAGTATGTTTGGAACAATTCTGTCGGATACATCCGCTGCATTTGCCCAGCGGTCGTGTGCTTACGACCTCGCCGCCAAGCAACGGGTCCAAACCAATTCACATTTAAACCCACTGCTGACAACATCCGATTGAACCACACCTTTTCTGGCTGATCGCAAAAAGGCTGTAGCGCCGCAGTAACACTGGACCCAGCCGTCTTGGGAACGTGTACAAATAAAAATCGATGTGTCTGTGAAATTAACATGTTTTTGCGAGTCTGCTTTCCCCAGCAACGAACCACCACTCGTTACCAGCAGTTTTCAATTCGTGGTGTTCTCATTCGTGGCCCCAAATAATCTCATATACGTCATTGATCCCTGCTGCTTCTTTTTCAATTGAAAACTCTTGCTGCACTTTCGCCTGGCAGATCGTTTCCATCTCCGACAGTCGATCTGCATCCCCCATGAGTTCACTTAAATGTTCTTTAAACAGTTTGTCATTCCCAACGGGGAAAATCGCGCCCGTCACACCCTGATCGATCATCTGCCGATAGGCTCCTGTATCGGAGGCAATAACTGCTGCACCGCTAGCCATGGCTTCAATAGGAGTTAATCCGAACCCTTCATACCGCGAGGGGGCCACCACAATACTCATCGCATTGTACACCGCCGGCACTTCACTAAAGGGAACTTCGCCAAACCACACAATCCTGTCTTGTAATCCCGCAGCTCGCACTTTTTTCTGAAGCTGCTCACTAAATTTTTTGAACTGCGACGTCACTTTTCCAACTAGCACCGCACCAAACTCCGGATGAGCGGGCAACAACTCGATCATTGCTTCCACAAAAATATCGCTGCCTTTTTCCGGTCGTACTCGACCAAACTGACCGATCGCCTTTTCAAATATAACGTCCAGTTTTGCCAATGCTGCTGTCCGCGAACCTGCCGGAGCAAAGCGTTGCACATCCACTCCGTGCCCCACAACCGCGACGACTGGTTCAACTAATTCGGCAGCGGCGGGACTTGTGGCAATCACGGCATCCATCTTGGAGATCAACCAACGAGGCCACATCGAATGTCGCCGAATAGCAGCACTCGTAAAGACAATTCTCAAGGGACATCTCAATATCAGTTTAAAAAACAGCGCCCACAACATTTCATTATTTCGCCGAGCATGCCAGATATGGAACTTACGATCGGTTGGCTGACGTCTCAGCAACTTAAAGACTTGCCAACTATTCAACCGAGGGCTTGTAGCAAACGGTAATCGTGACCACAACTTCACATTCTGCTGCTCGCTCTGCAGCGGAACCAAATTTCGAATGGTTGCGCTCACGCCGGTAATCCGACGATGCAGATCGGTAATGAGCACAACAGCTCGATCAGTAGATTGTTCACTCACCACAAAGAACGCCTTCCTTGAAATTGAGCGCTACCGTCATCCACATTTCCCAGACCTCAACTAGTACAATCAATCAGCGACGGACACGACCCAAATTCTAGCGACCCTTGGCAAACACCTCAACGGCGAATCCCCAGCGCCACAACCGCACTCGCCAGGCAGCTAATTGCCACCACCACGAAAACCAACGACGTATCATTTTGGGCATCAATAATCCCGCCGATTAACGGTTCGCCGAGTCCCGCAAAAATATAGGCAAAACAATTCATCACACCGGTGCCCGTACCTACCTTTTCAGCCCCTAACATATCTGGACACAACGCCCAAAACGCCGCTTGTGGACCATATGCAAAGAATCCCGTGAAAAACAAGGCGACAATTCCCAACCAGCTTCCCCGCGGCAAAAAATACATCACCACAGAACAACCCGCAGCCAATACCATAAACAGGATAATGACGCTTGAGCGATTCGAGCGAAACACATTGTCCGAAATCCAACCACTGGCAATCGCACCTAAAGCCATTCCGACGGGCAGGGCCACGCTGATCCATTTGTCCCCTGAATCTTTCCAGTCAGTGCCCAAAAAATGGACGGGTACCCAAATTAGCAATCCATATCGAGCTGCATTTTGAAATCCAATGGCAATCGCTGCTAACAAAAAACGCCGATTGCTCAAAACATCTCGATAACGCTGCCACGAAGAGAGACCTGTTTGCTCGGAAATCTCCAACGATATTGCCTGGTCGGAAATCTCCAACGATATCGCCTGGGTGGGCGTTGGCTTTTCTTTTTCGTGCGGTAGTAATCCGATATCTTGAGGGCGATCTCTTGCCAGCAGATAATACAAAACCCCCGCCAGCAGCAACGCAATCACCGGCAGTCGGAAAATCCACCGCCAATCAAATCCCAACTCCAAGATCACCATCGAGCAAACAAACGCCAAGACAGAAGACAATCCAGCAGCAAACACATAAAACCCATATGCCCGTCCGCGCGTTTCCGAGGGCCACCAATTCGAAATGACTCGACTCCCCGGCGCCCAACCCATCGACTGGACATATCCATTAAGCCCCCAGGGAATAATCAGGCTAACAAAACTAGTGCCAAAGCTTGTCACCCAGTTCAACATGGTCGACAGTATCGCGCCAACACTCATCATCCGGCGACCGCCATACTTATCTGCCAAATTGCCATTGATCGCTTGGCCGATCGCATACGACCACAACAGTGCCGCACTGATCCACCCCAGCTTCTCTTTATCAATTCCTAACTCCGCTTCAATTCCCGGCATGGCAAAGCCAAACGTCTGCCGGCCTGTGTAGTAGAACAAATAACACATCATCGTTAATAGCAGCATACATCGTTGCCAAAATCGCATCCGCTCGTTATCCGCTACTAATTCTTGTTTCATCGATTCTGATACCATAGAAGAACTTGCCGTTCACACTCGAACTATTGTAGTCCATTATTCTGCCCAACAAGTTTCTCGTCATGCCACAAGTCATCCACCGCCAAATCAGCGACCTGCGAGAAATGCTTTCAGCACCTACGGTAAACGTTATTCTGCTGGTGGTTGATGAAGCCGCCTATCAACATTCTGGTGCCCAGGAAGCATTGGAACCGCTACTTGCAACTGTCACCGTCCATCGTTGGAGCCAATTTACTCCAAATCCAACTCTTGCTGAACTAGAAAACGGAGTCACGAAATACCAGGCCTGCCTGCCCGACGTCGTGATTGCCATCGGCGGCGGGACAGCTTTAGACCTCGGAAAACTCATCAGTTTCTATGGCAAACAAACCATCCCCTGCCGCGAGTTGATCCTCTCACCTCCAACCGGCACTTTGGACCCCACCCCGCTCGTTGCCATTGCAACGACCTCCGGAACCGGCAGCGAAACCACTCAATTCGCCGTTATCTATGTTGATGGTGAAAAACACTCTGTTGCCGACCCACGAATCCGACCGCCTCATATCGTCCTCGACTCGACACTCACAGCGACCATGCCTGCGGCCTTAACAGCCAGCACAGGATTAGATGCTTTTTGTCAAGGAATCGAGTCGATGTGGAGCGTACAATCCACCGTTGAATCGAGGGAATATGCGCAACAAGCAATCTCCCTCGCGTGGAATCATCTGTCTGATGCGGTACATCAGCCAACGCCACAATCTCGCCAAGGAATGTCACAAGCGGCCTTCCATTCTGGCCAAGCCATCAACATCTCCAAGACAACAGCGCCGCATGCTATTTCTTACGGCATAACCTCCAACTATGCGGTGCCACACGGCCGAGCGGTTGCGTTAACGATCGCCACGTTTTTTCAAGCAATCCTCGATCGTCTAACCACGCATTGCATCGACCCCCGCGGCAGCGAACACGTACATAATATGCTCACAAACATTGCAACCCAAGTAGATTGCGAGTCTCCCAACGACGCCCCAGCGAAAATCCGACAATTTATTGAAGCCTTAGATTGCCCCACGAAGCTATCGCAAATAGGAGTAACTGAGTCTCAGCAGTTAGAGGCACTCATCAACAAAATCAATCTCGCGAGACTTGCCAATTTCCCCGTACAGCTTGATTCTGGGACCATCCATAAATATCTCATGCCATAGCATGCTTGGTTGAACCCACTGCGCATCGCACATTGGCGGTTTGGTTCATTCGTGCAATTTCTGCCACGTAATCGTCACCGTAAATTCAGGATGCGTTAGAACGGTCGTAATCTCATAGGCATCCCAACCAAATTCGAGCTGAAACTCGACTGGCTGCCCAACTGGGTCATCGGCATTAAAGTCATCATCCCAGACTTCGATCGTACCGCTGGCAATACCCGGCAACAGCTTCCTCAAATCTGCGGCAGCCCACGATGCTGTTAGCCCATCATCCGCCTCACTCGACTCAAACAACTCTTTACCTTCGATGTCTTTTATTATGAAATACAGATCCGGTTCTTTTTCACCTAAGGCCGGAACATTCTCCTGAGCGACGATCTTGACTTCTTTCATCCGCAACGCCACCCCATATCTTGGCCGGTCAAACCCCTCATAGTTTTTAGCACGACTGCTCGCGATCAAGTCAGAATCCGTTATCGAACCATCATCCGTTTTTTCAAACTGATAAATCGTCGACAAATATTGGGCCACCGGCTTGGACATTCCATGTTGAATGACACTGCCGAGAATGTAACCCATACGAGCAGAGTGCACGGCGCGATGCGATTTTTTGATTCCCTCCACGTCACAACGATATTTAAAATTGTATGGCGTGACCGACAAGTGATCTCGCGACTCTAGGTTTAGAACTTCGTCGCTAAGTCCAATCCGCTCCGCCAAATCTTGAAAGGGGCCACTAACATTCGGCAAGAGGAGTTGTTGTGCTTTACGCCATGGCCTAGTCATCGCCAAACCTTCATCATCATTGATTCCGTTGATTTCAGCCCAAAATCCAGGTACGTTATCCGACGAGGGTGACAAGGTAACGATTTGCCGAATTAGTTTTTGATTTGCTGGTGGACAATACACGGGCAATTCCACTTCCTTGTTCTCAGCGTCTTCTAACACCAGGTATAAATGTGGCGTAGAGAGACAAATGACTGTATCAATCGGATCTTTTAACTGGGACGCCGCCAGCAATGCTACGTTGCCACCATGACTGTGACCGATGATCGCTATCTTCTCGCCCTGGGTCGAATACTCAGCAATTTCATCCGCCAAAAACTTAGCGGCCGTTTTTCGCGTTTCGTGATTGTTCTTACCGCTCCATAAGAATTGGTGAACTGTCGAACCGGCAGCTAAGGCTCGTTTCACTTCGGAGGCAAAACTAGTTTTTCCGGCTACGATTAACGGCCAATTTGAATTGCCGTCAAACGTGCCGTGTACGATAAAAACTCGAGCGGGCTTCTCATTTGTTTTCACCGTTTCCAGCGGAAATTCATGGTCTATCAGTGCAGGCTGAGCTGCAATAGGCAGCGTCCACTGCCATGAGATTAACAATAGCACAGCAAAACACGCGAACTTGTACGGTAGGATCTTCATATCAATATTCTAACGTTTCCTAGCCATTGAGTGACACCCGAAAAAATATGGCCGGCAAATCAATAACATATCTATCGCCTGTATTTCCAGTGTTTGTTACAATTTGCGACCGCTCTTTTCGAGATTTAAATCCTATGGCAAGCAATCAGCGACAGCACAAACAACGACGACTTCAAGTTGGCGAAAAACTTGAGGATCGACGACTGCTGGCCTATGGTATCTGTGGTCGCGACTTTGGCGAGCCAAATATTCCCAGTCAAATTACGGCTTTTAATGACACGGTCCAAGTCGGGGAGGTGCTAGCGGGCACCCGAAAACAAGTACCACGAGTGGGCCTCATCAATACATCCGCGACGTTGCCTTCCCAATTCAGTCTATCTGCGAATATTCTGACCACCGTTCAAAACACAACGCTGCCTCGTTGCCAATCTCGCACCTTTCCCATCTCCGGAATCCTAACAATAGATTATCTTGATGATCGCAATTTCAAGTTTGCCGGTTTTGATGCAGCCCGCAACCTGTGGTTAATTGGTGAACGCATCAACGGCCGTACCCGTATCCATCAACGGCTAAAAGAAGCCATCAATCGCGATCGCAGCTATCACGTTCAAATCAATATCAATGTTAACCAACTGCAACTCGTCGCCAGCAATGAAATCAAATTAACACATATTTTCCCCAGCATTGACCGGAACAACCCCACTGGCCTCGGCTCGTTACGTAAAGCGCCAACTCAATTTCAAAATGTAGTCCTGAAGGATTATTTTCCCGAGATCACTACTCTCGCTGACTCTTTCAAAATCAAAACCAATGCATCTGCGATTGTCGATGTCCTGGCAAACGATCAAATTGCTCAATCCATCGATGCACAGCTAGTGTCAACCGATGCCGTTTTTGCTGGTGGCACAGCAACCATTATTGACGACCAAATCCAACTTACCACTGACGGCAGCTCCTTTGGCACCAAGATCATTTCTTACTCGGTTGTCGATCAATTTGGCCGCCGTTCAACCGAGCAGCTGGAAATTGTAATCACCGCGCCACTACCGTTATCGCTCGATGTACTCAGTGGTAGCCAATACGGATTCAACGTTCTGCAGGGAAAAACGGAAACCATTACCGTCGCGGACTCGGGCAATTCACTGCACCGGCTCACTGGACTTGAAACCATTGGAATAGGTGCCCCTCCAACCCATTTCAGCATCGCGACAACTCTCGTTGCTAATCCCAACAACCAGCGAGCTAACGGTGGTGGTTACATCGTGTTTGATTTGCAGGACAAAGATAACTATCGGTTTGCCGGAGTAATTGCGGGTCAGCAAACGATTACGATTGGCGAAGTCTACAACGGGCGAACTTTCCACTTGCGCCGTCTACGTATCAATAAACCCAGTCCGTATTCGTTTGACCTACAACTTGTCATCGACGGCCCCAAAACCCGCTTGGTCGTCAACCAAAACCAATACATTTCATATCAATTTGAATCCGATGTTACTGGCGGGCTTGTTGGGCTTAAAGGTCATCGCCGTGGATCCCATTTTCAAGGTCTTGAAATCCTCGAATTCAATGCGGTCGATGTTGTTGATACCCAAGGTAGCATCCACGTTCCCGTTCATGAGCAAGTTGTGCTCGAAACCGTTTTTCCAGCAGGAACGACCTATCTAAGTGCAGCAGCGGAATACGGGAATATTCTTATCGAGAATAATCAACTGGTATACACCTCCGGCAACCACCACTGGGGGCCGGACAAGGTTGAGGTTTCCGTTTTGCTAGCTTCCGGTGAAAGTCAGTCGCAAACTCTCAACGTCAACGCCGGCATTTCGTTCCCGATGGAAAGCCGACTCGTCTACTCCGACTACCTTGAAAACCCCGCTTCACTGTCACAAAAAGGGCTCCGGATAGCAGGCCACAGCTTGTTTCAAAATCCTACCGGCGACATTGCTCATGACAACACCATCGACGTCAGTAACTTCACACTCGTCCACTTTACGGACGAGTTACCTGCAGACTTCGATATCAGAATACAACTCACGAACCCAACAAAATTTAATTACGAACCTGAGCTAATCGTCTTTGATTACGTAGATGCTCTTAACTACAAGTTCGCTGGACTAGAGTACGCGGAAAAAGGGACATCCAGCTTTTCACTTTGGGAATGGGTTGGCAATAAGTTCTTTGATAATGCCACCACAAAATGGTTAACAGGCGAAGTCATCAACGGCGAAAGACATGTGTATCGCCACAACATCAAACATATGAATCTAGCCAACGGTACTCACGTAATTGTCAAAATTCGTGGCAATACAATGTACTTGAGCGGCCAAGGCAAGCGGGTTAGCAAATACTCGTTTGATACACCCCTTAATCGAGGTCAAGTTGGAGTGTACGCACCGACGTCACAACCGTTCTTTTACGACATGCGCGTACTCGAACCCGACTCCTACAACGATAACAAACGCCGAGGCATCAAGAGTATTCAACATAACACCGCACTCTCACCGGCTCGCTGGACAAGTAACTCGACAGATTCCCTGCTTGAAGTCCAGCCCAGCTTAACGGTCCCATCTATTAATCTCTCGACTACACAACTCAATAGCCTCAATGCAACAATTTCCACAACAATCACCATTCCGAAAATCCCTGGGATGGCCGCGAACGGTTTTATTGTTTTCGATTACCAAAACGTCAATTCATTTAAAGTCGCCGGTATACGTGTTGGAGCCGGAGACCTATTGATTGGGCAGTATCGTGACGGTGTACTAATCGAATTGAAAACCCGCGAATTGTCGTTAGACAACAGTACTGCTTACCGCCTAGACCTGACACTGGAACCAAACAGAGCCCACATCTCGCTCGACGATCACTATGCCATCGTTTATGAATTCAACGATTACTTACTCATTAATCCCGTCGGCGTCGGCACGCTGCAAAGCTCCGCATTCTTTACAACTCCCGAAATCTCGCAGTAGCGCTGCCTGGTCGTTCGCAATCAAACGCCAATAACTTATACCCACCTATAAAGTAGTTGCGGTACAATAAATAATAAATCATCTTCGTCTCAAAGGTAATTCTATTATGTCTGCTGCACGTCTGTTTGCCGTTTGCTGTCTAATTATCGCACCCTCGGCAGTCTCAGCTCAATCCAATTTCCACGATCTATTGCCCGAGTCCACAGCAGCCGTGCTCCAAATCCAAGAGCCTGGAGAGATTCTACAACAATTTCTAACCCACCCAGTCATCAACTCCGTGTACGATGCCGGTCTCTATGACGAACTTATAAACGACGCCCAACGAGCTCAAATCGAAACACTGCAAAACATTATCCAAAACATCACTGGTTTGCCGTGGGAAGACGCCCTTAAACAGGCAACCTCGGGCGGAGTACATCTGGCCTTCGACCCTTCTTCTGAAGGTGTGTTATTGGTTCTCCGCGGCGACGAAGTTATCCTCGATAAAGTCTTTGATGCTGTGCTCAGCTGGCTGCAACCTTTAGCAGCCTTGAGCGGCAATCCTCTAAAAAAAGGTGAGTATCGCGAGGGCATTATCGGCTACCAAATTCAAGAAATCCGTTTTGCAAAAAAAGCGGGCACACTCGTCGTCACCAACTCGCGTGACCTCGGTCGATTCGTACTTGACCAACTTATCGACCCTACAACGCATCCCACTTTTGCCTCTAACAAAAATTACCAAGCAGCCACTGTCGCTTCCAAGCCACAACAACACACAGCTTGGCTGTGGGCAGACGCAAAGTTGCTGCAGCAAAACAACGGGCTCGAACAACTAGAACAAGCCCTGCGGCAGAACATGCTGCTCGAACTGCTAGCCGGCGGACTTGTCAATCAACTCGCCAAATCACCTTACCTTACAGCGGCCATTGATTTTGATCATCAACATTTAAAGCTGGACCTCACCACGGCCCACGATGCCGAGTGGATCCCAGAATCGCGGCAATACTATTTCGGCGCCGACGCGAACGGAGCAGCGCCAAGCTTGCTGCTGCCCACCAATACCATTGCCAGCATTTCAATGTATCGCGATTTCTCGCCGTGGTGGCTGCTAGCGCCCGATCTCTACGATGATGATGTGAATGAAGGTATCGCCCAAGCAGACACAACCCTCTCCACGTTTTTCTCTGGCAAGGACTTCGGGCTCGACATTCTCGGGGCCCTAGAGCCCGGCGCACAACTTGTTGTCACCGATAACCAATTTGCAGACGACGCGCCGCAACCTGACATTATTTTTCCCGCCTTCGCGATTGTCGGGACACTGCAAAACTCCGAAACGATGCAAGCAGAATTGCGACGTATTTTCATCAGCTTTGTTGGTTTTCTAAATGTCGTCAGCGCGATGGAAGGAAATCCACAGCTCGACATTGAATTAGTGGACAGTAAAAAAGACCGGATCATAACCACCTCGTTTATTCCACCCCCGGCGGGACAACCCATCTCTGTTCAATACAATTTTTCACCCACGATTTTATTCAAGGACGATAAGCTCATCCTTTCAAGCACGCGTTTACTCGCCGAAAAACTGCGCGATGGCAACCAGGAAGCAGAACCTGCCAAACGGAACGGTAGCAGAGCCAATTGGACAACCAACAGCCATCTGACGCTGCTCGCAGGTCCATTGGCTACCATCTTGCGAAAAAACCGAGAGATTTTAATCACCAATAACATGCTTGAGAACAGCAGCGATCGTGAGGAAGCTGAAACACAAATCGACTTGCTCATATCTATGATTCAACTCACGAACGCACTCGATATCACGATTAAATCAACTTCCAAACAACTCGCTTTATCCTTCGACCTAAAATTTCAGCCGGACAGCAAATGAACAATATTGATCCAGCATGGGCTTGGTCTGCGTTTAAGCCAACCATTAGACAACCGTGGAACCTCGCGCAAGCGGCACACCTGTACCGCCGCGCGGGATTTGGCGTGGGGCGTGGTGAATTACAACGAGCGGTTGCCGGTGGTGTACAGCGGTGTGTCAAACAATTATTGCATGACAACCAAGAGCCACAGTCATTTCAAGATGAAATGGCACGTATGACTCGTAGCATTGTCGCTAGCGGTAACTTGCAATCACTTGCCACTGCTTGGCTATATCGGATGCTCAAGACTACCGATCAGC
>Ga0208879_1001588_pt1 | contig 21232 bp, 15 predicted proteins | sample Knorr_S15_td_Bot_FD_185605 | JGI IMG/M metagenome (GOLD analysis project Ga0208879, IMG submission 185605) | Marine microbial communities from Southern Atlantic Ocean transect - Knorr_S15_td_Bottom_ad_5009_LV_A (SPAdes) (version 2) | ecosystem: Environmental > Aquatic > Marine > Oceanic | place... | reverse complement strand
GGTTCATCGAGCAATAGGATTTCACTGCCTTGAGCAATCGCTCTAGCCATAAAGACACGTTGCTGCTGACCGCCCGACAGTTGACCAATTTGTCGGTTGCGAAATTCTGACATGCGGACTTGTTCAAGTGCATACTCGGCAATCTCGCGATCCTCCGCTGACATGTCTCGCCACCACGGTTGCTTGCCATAACGCCCCATCAACGCAACTTCGCCAACCGTCACAGGGAAATCCCAGTCTACGCTTCCCCGCTGAGGCACGTAGGCAACACGACCCTTGGCTTTATCGGCATCTTCTCCGAACAGTTCGACATCGCCGAAGTCTGGTTTAACAAATCCCAGCAATGACTTCAGCAACGTTGATTTACCAGAACCGTTAGGACCAATCACACCAACTAATTGTCCCGGGGCGATCGACAGCGAAACGTCTAGCAAAGCGGGAACTGGACCATAACTGACCGTCAAGTTACGGACTTCGATAGCAGGGATTTGCGACTTGCCGTCAAGGCGATTTGTTTTTTTAGAAATACTCATCCTAGTGTTGGTGCCCCTCATGTTCTGCCACTGGTGCACTCGCAGCAGTATTCTCTGGTACATCTAGGATAATCAAACCGCTAATCGTATTGCCCGGTTCCGACCATAGAGTCCGTTCGACGATTACCTCTTCGTTAACCCTCACTTGGACTCGAATCGCGTGAGCAATCTGGTGTAGCGATGCTTCAGTGGAATCTGCTCCACTACCAACCTCGATCAGTAGTTCGTTGACTCCGACTTTAATGCCCGCAACAGGCGAAATCAAAACCGGAAGGCCCGCTCGAACTGTCGTATTTGATTCAAATAGTGGTTCATCGACGCCGTCGAGTGAGACTCGTAATGCTAGCGGACTGAACGCGTCGCCTTGGGCATCGAACGTCAGCGTAATTGTAATTGCATACTCGCTGTGAGCATCCGCACGCACATTTTCAACAGCCTCTGGCTTGGGTAGCGAAGCCCTGAAACTCTCAAATAACGTTAAGCTTCCCCAAACCGCGGTCGCCATGACCAGCACTAATAAAGGACGTCGGGGTAACGAATCAATATTGGCTATCATGCGACTATTTTAGACCATTTACGATCAGGATGACATTCTCTCGCATCATTCCGAGGTAAGATTCCGCGGCAGTACCGGGCCCACCCATTGAATCCGCGTACAACGAACCGGCAACCTTTACCCCAGCATCCGCTGCTATTTGTCGTACCAATTTCGGGTTTATTGTTGTTTCCACGAAGATCGCCTTGACGTTGTAGGAGCGAATCGAATCGACAACTTTCTGTCGTCGCTCAGCGGTAATTCCTGCACCAATTTCATCACCAGTACTCCAACCTCCTGGCGATGCAGCGGTAAAGCCATACAGCGTACAAAAGTAGTTGAACGCGTCGTGATGGCTGACCAATACCCTCTGTGAGCGAGGTATCTTATTGAGTTCTCGTTGTACCCACAGGTGCAGTGTTCGTAGTTGAGCCACATACAGTTCACCGCGGGCTTCATACTCGACGCGGTGTTTAGGATCGATCTGCGAAACACCTTTTACTATATTGCGAACATAAATCGCCGCGTTAATAGGTGATAACCACGCATGAGGGTCTTGCACTTCTACTCCGCCTTCTTCCAATATCAAAGACTTCACGCCGTCAACACAAGTTACCACTGGCTTATTGGCATCCTTAGCCAAGTTCATCATCCACTCATGACCCTCTAAATGCCAACCGTTGCGTAGGATGAGATCGGCCTCGGCGACCATCTTTGTGTCGCCAGGCTTGGTTTCGTACGTATGAGGGTCTTGGCCCGGAGCCAGAATACAGCGAACTTCCCAACGATCTCCTACGATCTCGCGGGTAAAATCAGCAACTTGAGTTGTGCTACAGGTGGCAATGAACTTCTTGGCGGCGCTCTCTTGCCCGACGGCAACACTGGACACCATCATTAGCACGAAAAGCACAACGAGTAGATCTCGTCTCAACATCGGAAAACACCTTCTAACAGGGAAACTGAAAAATTGACCGTTATATTGTTTGACTAATCAAACAATTACTAATACTTAATATAGTTCGGTGTTATTAGAAGTGTCAACGCCTTTTTTTGATTAATCAAAACTTCTTCACAGGTACAATTACAGGGCGTTGGTTCGTTTTGCATAACAAGCGAAAGTACAATGGACTAGATCGGCTTGACTACTTTGCACAACGGCGCCTTTATTGTTTATCTATTAATAGCGATAGATAACGCCAAGACCTGCGAAGTAATCGTCGGATGAATCGCTCATTCCGAATCCCACTCGTACGTCAAACTGCAAGTTGTTATTCACTTGGTAAGCAAACCCGCCGTCCATGTAGTGTTCGCGAGGAGCGTCGTCCGCTCCGTCTGGAATCATACAGAACCACTCAAAATAGCCACCGAGGTTGTCGTTGAACGTACGAACCAGTCCCACCGCTTGTGAGAATTCGGTATAAGGGCGACTGGTCGAGCCATCAATTGCGCGGCCAACCTGAGTCTGTCCGGCGAGTGCCCATTTCTCATTCAGTTCCCAGGAATAGGTGTAAGTGATCGCGGGTAGTGTTTCGCCCGCTGTAAAAGAATCATCACCGGTAGGAACAGTCGCTTGTAACATCATCGCGGATTCTGGCAATACGCCATCTTGAGGAGTTAAAGCGAATTTAAGACCAAGGTAGAGATCTTCACCCCCGCGAGTGTTTGTATCAACACCACCGGTGCGTTCTCTGGACTCGCTGAAGTTATAGCCAATTCGCATTTCTAACCATTCGGCGTAGAAACCCAAACGCCACAGCATCTCTGGGTTAGAGTGCCCACGAACTTGAGTCGTGCCGTCGTTGTCAAAGGAATAGGTGTACCCCATTTCGATTTGCTTAACGCCCAGACCAACCGTTGTGCTGGCTTCGATAAAATCTGGACGATCACCAATGAGACCTTCGCTCATCGTCGCGGCGCCGCCTATAGCGTCACTACCTGCCCAAGTGAATAATGTCCCTTGTTTCTTTATGTCTTGAGCAGACAACGTTGCTACCACGAATAGGCAGCAAACTACACAAGTCAAACGTTTTATTTGTAACAACAATTTAATATCGATTCCTATCTGTCAATTTGTATTGTCTATCTGTAATCCTGGCACGATGAAGTACCCTGACAGGTACCATTTCCTTTATCGGTAAAGTGCAGCTTACCACCACACTTTTTTGGCAAGTCAAAACCAATTTAACAGGCCAGACAAGTTCGCATCTCCACGACATTGACGACAACCACCGCCAAACATAGGATAACTACTTAGCAACACGCATATTCCATCGATCTTATCGCTTTCCCGTCGGCATGCTACCTAAAGCTAAAAGAACATGACCCTCACCTACTTCAAGCGATTTCAAATGGAACTCGACCTCGCCACATGGTCATCCGGTGAAGATAAAGTCGCTGGGCCTCTCGCCCCGCAATACCGCTTTCTAGCGTGGGATGAACAAGACCTCGCGAGACACGCCAAGGTGAAATTCCAGACCTTTGAACTTGAAATTGACGCCCACGTGTTTCCCAGCCTCAGTGAATACGAAGGGTGTCATCGCCTGATGACTCAAATCACCAATCGTGACAACTTTATCCCCGAAGCAACTTGGTTAGTTGAATTCCAACCCGATGAAGCCGCTAGTCCGATCGCGGTTGGCACAATCCAAGTACTCCGTGACCTAGAAAACCGCGGAGCGATCCAGAACATTGCAATTACACCTGACCATCGACGCCAAGGAATTGGCACTGCACTTGTCAATCGTGCATTATCCAATCTAAAATCACTTGACATCCCACGGGCGATGCTGGAAGTCACTGCCCAAAACAACGGTGCCCTACGATTGTATGAACGCCTCGGATTTCAAATCATCAGAACTGTTTACAAACCGTCCACTGTCACAACACCTTAAGACCTTAAGTAAGCCACCACAAACCAAGGTATCCACCACAAGTGCCCGCATCCTCAATCGACACCTACCAATTCGACAATGGCTTGACCCTGCTCGTAGAACAGATGCCGTGGCTAGAATCTGCTGCTGTCACATTTCTCGTGCCCGCTGGCTGCCAACGCGATCCAGCCACGCAGCCGGGGCTCGCAAAACTAACTGCTGAGATGCTACAACGTGGCTGCGGCGACCTACAAAGCCGCGAACTCGAGCAAGCGATGGATCAATTAGGTCTAGCCCGCAGCACAGCCGTCACCAACTATCACATTCGACTCAGTGCCGCCATGCCGGCAACTCGCCTCCCCGCAGCACTAACGATCTACGCAAACCTCCTGCAACGACCGCTCTTGCCCGCCACACAAATTGATGACGGTCGCATGGTTTGCATTCAAGAGCTCTTAGCAATGCAAGACGACCTCAGTCAAAAACTGATGGAAGAGCTCCGCATACGCCAGTACCCTGACCCCTACAGTCGCTCCGCTCACGGCACTCTGGAAACACTACAAGAGATTTCCATTGATGATGTACAACAATTTTATACGCAAAACTTTACACCGCATGAAACCATTATCAGCATCGCCGGCAACGTCGACTCTAAGCAAATATCCCAAACCGTCAACGAGCTGTTCGGAAATTGGACTGGCCATGAAACAACCCCAATCAACACGACGCCCCCGCCCGGCGGACACCATCACATGGAACAAGAGTCCAGTCAAACTCAGATTGGAATCGTTTTCCCCAGCGTTCCCTATTCGCACCCCGACTATTTTCAATCCCGCGGAGCAATCGGCGTACTCAGCGACGGCATGAGTTCACGACTATTCAGCGAAGTTCGTGAAAAACGAGGACTATGCTACACGGTATTCGCCATGTGCCACACTCTACGCGAGCAAGGATGCGTACTAACATACGCCGGCACCACGACAGACCGCGCGCAGGAAACACTCGATGTATTATTATCCGAGCTGATTCGACTCGGCGATGGCATTCTTCCGGCGGAATTAGATCGTCTCAAAGCAAAGATCAAAAGCGGCTTGATCATGCAACAAGAAAGTAGCAACTCGCGTGCGTCTTCAATCGCTGCGGATTGGCATCTGCTCGGCAAAGTCCGTACGACTGACGAGTTGTCGCGGATACTTGACGGCTTATCCTGCGATTCGATTAATCATTACTTGGCCAACAACCGTCCAACAAATTTTCGGGTCGTCACACTTGGACAAAATTCACTCGACACATCCGGAGCTATTACCACAGGCAATACTTCAGCGAACAGTGGAGTCTTGTGATCGCCATGAACAATCAATCCGCCGTCCAATCCAACATCGAGTTCAAACATCACACGCTTTCCAATGGATTAGAGTTTGTTGCCGAGTGTAATCCGGATGCCGTCTCTACCGGCCTCGCGTTTTTCGTCCGCACTGGCGCTCGCGACGAATCCGCCGAACTATCCGGCGTCAGCCACTTCCTGGAGCACATGTGCTTCAAGGGTACGCCCACTCGCTCAGCCGAGGACGTCAATCGCGAGCTCGACGAAATGGGTTCTCAAAGCAATGCTTTCACCTCCCAAGAACAAACCGTCTACTTTTGCAGCGTGTTGCCAGAGCACCAATTAGCTGCACTCAACCTACTGAGTGACATCATGCGGCCCACTTTGCGGCAAAGTGATTTTGACACAGAAAAACAAGTCATCCTCGAAGAAATCGCGAAGTACGACGACCAACCGCCCTATGGCGGACACGATGCCGCCTTGCTTAAGCACTTCAACTCTCATCCGCTCGGCAATTCAGTCCTCGGCACAACCGAGTCCGTATCAGCACTCACTCAGCCACAGATGCTCGAATATTTCCACCGTCAATATAGCGCCAACAACCTTATTTTAGCGATGGCCGGCAATATCGATTTTGATAGGATCATTGAGCAACTTGAAGCGGAATGTAGCGATTGGATCAATCACGATGTCCGGCGTGACACCAATCGATATTCAACCACTCCCAACACAGCCGATATCACCAATATCCAAAAAGACAGTGCCCACCAGCAATACATCATTCAAATTGCCGACGGACCATCCGCCACAGACATGGACCGCTCAGCGGGTCAACTGATGTCCACGATTTTTGGTGACGATAACAACAGTCGCCTGTTCTGGGATTTGATTGACACGGGCAAGGCAGAGTACGCTGTGCTCGAATCCCAAGAATACCAAGGGTCCGGCATCTTTATGGGATATTTATGTTGCCCGCCTGAGAACCAACAGAGTTTGCTGCAGCGTTATTGCCAACTTACAGCGGACCTCCACGAGAACGGCGTAACCCAACAAGAACTTGACACAGCCCAAGCGAAAGTTTGTTCACACATTGTTCTGCGCGGCGAAAGACCAGCAAACCGCATGTTCAATATCGGCAGTAATTGGATTCAACGGGGCATCTACGAAACGACTCGCGCGGCCACCGATCGAATTGAAGCAGTGACTCGACACGACATTCAAAAAGTACTTGATAAATATCCGCTTTCTCCCGCAACCACGGTTGCCACTGGACCGAAAACAGCACAACATTAATCTACCCTCTAACAAGAAATTAGCTCTACTATATTTGTCAAACGAATTAAAAGCCGAGAGATGCAAAAATGGAACGTACTTTAGTATTACTCAAACCTGACTGTGTCCAACGACGATTGATGGGCGAGATCATTTCCCGCTTCGAAACCAAGGGCTTCAACGTCATTGCGATGAAGATGTTACAGGTCACTCCGGAATTAGCCAAACAACATTACGCCGAACATGTTGAAAAACCGTTTTACCCCGGCTTGGAAGAATTCATCACCGGTGCACCAGTTGTCGCAATGTGCATTGAAGGCTTGGATATTATCCGTGTTGTCCGCGATATGCTTGGCGCAACCAACGGCCTCAACGCCGCTGCTGGCACAATCCGTGGCGACTATAGTAGTAGTCGACAAATGAACCTTGTACACGCATCAGACGGTCCGGAAGCAGCGGACCGTGAAATGAAACTCTATTTCGATCCAACTGAAATTTGCCCCTACGAGCCGACGCTAACACCGTGGCTCAAAGCTGGCGACGAATAGGGCCTACCGCTGACTGCGGGTAGTTCCCATCCACTTCGCCTTCCGCTCACATCATGCTGGGACACCGCGAATGAAGAATCACCGCATCGCCAATTTGTTAATGGGTCTGGTCCTGACTTTGTGTTATTTTTCCATGTCGGCCAACGAACTGAAGGGCGATCGCAAACCCAACATCCTATTTATCGCGGTGGATGATCTTCGCCCCTCGCTAGGCTGTTACGGAGACAAACACGCATTCTCGCCAAACATCGATGCACTGGCGAAACGCAGCGTATTATTTGATCAGGCACATTGTCAGGTTGCCGTATGCAATCCTTCACGTGCAAGTTTGATGACTGGGCTCAGGCCGGACAAACTGGGGGTCTGGACGCTCCCAATTCACTTTCGCGAGGCCAGACCAGACGCGATCACGCTGCCTCAGTGGTTTCGCCGTCATGGATATACTGCGATCAGCCACGGTAAAATATTTCACAACCCGACTCCCGATCCGCAATCGTGGTCTGAGCCCATTAGGCAACTTGCGGGGGTTAATCAAGGATATCCGGACGACGTTCGAAACGTCATACGTTCTGCCCAAGCAAAACTCCCAGCGGAGGATTGGCGAAAAAACAATCTCCGTGGTCCGGCCACCGCTGCACCGGTAATTGACGACCACTTACTTGTCGATGGAGCTCGTACTGATTTAGTCATTGAAGATTTGGCGCGATTAGCCGAATCTGAACAACCGTTCTTCTTGGCGATGGGATTCATTCGTCCGCATCTTGCCTGGATCGCCCCTAAGAAATACTGGGACCTGTACGACCCGGCCACACTCCCCGTGCTTATCAACGAGCAAGTTACACCAAACACTCCACCCTACGCGATTTCCACCAGCTATGAACTTACACACTATGTGGATCAAATCGATTTCCCCAAACCCAGAGATGCACAACGACTGACCAGCCAGAACGCGCAACATCTAATGCATGGTTATTATGCCTGTGTTAGCTACGTCGACGCACAAATTGGACGTTTGCTGGCAGCATTAAAAGAACACGGTCACGCCGACGACACGATCGTGGTGTTGTGGAGCGACCATGGCTGGAAGTTAGGTGAACACAACGGTTGGGGGAAGATGAGCAATTACGAAATTGACACCCGCGTACCCTTGTTGATTGCTACACCCGACTCACGATCCGCCGGTCAGCGAATCTCTAGCCCAGTAGAACTGCTTGATCTGTTTCCAACATTGTGTGAGTTGGCCCGCATTGAGATCCCCACATTTGTTGATGGGAAAAGTCGTGTTGATATGCTTAACAACCCAAACGGAAAATATCAATCCGTCGCGTATAGCCAATATTATCGCCGGCATACGCACTCTGAGGACCCGCAACAATCTCAGGTCAGGCAATACATGGGGTATGCTTTGCGGACCGCGACACACCGTTACGTGCAGTGGCGAGATTTCGAAACTGGCGCCATTACTGCACATGAGCTTTATGACCACCGCACCGATGATGGTGAAACCGAGAATATTTTTGACAAAGCTGCGCCAGAATTAATCAACGAACTAAAGACTATGTTGCTCAAATCGCATCCGCCCAAGAAGCTTTCGTTGCTGCCCGCCGTCCACTCCAATCCAAACATAGGTCGACTCCCGAGCCCCTTAACAATCAACAACGCCACCGCAACAGACCTCTTCGTCTATCCAATTTCACCGCTGGGAAGACGCGGTAGACGGCGCGTCGTCGCTCCCCAAGAGACGCTTACACTGGCAGCTCGTATTGGTGGCGTCTTTGTTATTGAAAGTCGTGATGGGACGGTCCATGAGATTCACTCACCATCATTCCCTGCTAAAACTATCGTAATTTCCGCCGCAGCCCACTAACGCGAAAAACCATGAACCGATCATTAAGGTCCACAACCTTCTCAAACCCGTGTGCCTCGGACTTCATGGGATGCCTGGCTTTCATCTTACTCGTTGTTTTCACGGTACCGCAAGTTGTCGCAGAAGCGACTATCGTCGCCTTCGGTGATTCCACGACAGCGACTCGCGGGCAACTCAATATTTACGCTAAGCGTTTAGCAGCAGCGCCGACGCTGCAACCCTTTGACCTCAAAATAATCAACGCGGGTGTTGGCGGGAACAATACCAGCTTGGCAAGCAAGCGCTTCGACCGCGACGTTCTCAGACACCACGCCGACGTCGTCATCATCCAATTCGGAATTAACGACGCGGCCGTCGACGTATGGCGAACACCTCCGGCGACGCTGCCTAGAATCAGCTTACAACAATTCGAGGTAAACTTAGAGCATTTCATTACAGCGGCCCAATCTCAAGGTGCTCAAGTTATCCTCATGACGCCCAATCCAATGCGTTGGACGTCGCAACTGAAAACACTCTATGGAAAGGCTCCTTATGCAGTGAATGAACCTAACGGCTTTAACAGACTGCTCGTCAAATACGCTGCGTCGGTTCGCAAACTAGCAAACGCGCAGCAGGTACCGCTGGTCGACATCTACCAAGTTTTTCAGGACTATAATAAACAGCCCAACCAATCTATCGATACATTGCTACTTGACGGGATGCATCCTAATGACCGCGGGCACCAAATTATTGCTAAGCTATTGGTAAGAGAGATCGCTAAAATTTTAGAGCGCTAGCTTCGCATCCATTCGCGGATGTGCGCTGCCGCTACAGCTAGACCTTTATTCGAGCAACACCTCCATGACGCAACACAAGAGCAACCGTCGTCAATTCCTGCAAAATTCCACCACAATTGGGCTGGGGGCTACTGGGTTAGGAATTTCAATTCCTACTAGGGCCGCTGAAAGGGAATCAACCGTGAGCCAGACAAACATCGACCCACCACCCGACATGAAACAAAATCTAAGGCAATGCCTCGGTGGCGATTGGCCCGATCCTTGTGACCTCAAACCGACGGTTACCAAAACACAACAGCTGGATGGCTACCGTTTGGAATGGCTAAGCTACGAAGTGGAAGTCGGAGACCGAGTGCCCGCAATTGCGCTAGTGCCCGACGCCGCGACGAAAAGTTCGACGGCACCGGCAATCGCTATTTGGCATCAACACAATGGCCAATGGCATCTTGGCAAAAGCGAGCCGGCGGGGCTGGCAGGTAACGCCATGCACCACACTGGAGTAGCACTCGTCAAACTGGGCTACATCGTGCTCTGCCCGGATGCACTCTGTTTTGAAGAACGTCAAGATTCACAACAAAAGCTCAAGGGTGGCGGCTTTGAGCGATTTGAATTCCTGCGTTATGTCGTGGCTGGAAAAAGCATGGCCTGGAAGAACATATTGGACATGCGGCGTGCGGTGGACTATTTAGTGTCGAGACCCGAGGTTGATGCCGAACGTATTGGTTGTTACGGGCATTCGATGGGTTCGACGCATACGTGGATGGTGGGGCCGTGGGAACCCCGTTTAAAATGTCTCGTAGGAAATTGTTGTTTGCCAACCTATGCGGCGATCCATCGCACGAAGTTGTTGCACTGTTTCCCCAACTTTGTTCCTGGTTGGGAACAATTTGGCGACACACCCGAGATTGCTGGACTGATAGCTCCGCGTCGACTACACCTGAATTTTGGCGAAACAGATCGGGGTTCACCGATCAAAGAAGTTCGCGCTGGCGTAAAACAGATTGCCGAAATCTACACGAAAGGTAATGCTGCAGAGCAATTCAGTTATTACATTGAAGCGGACACTGGGCATGTTCTCAGCGATGAAATGTGGCGGCGTACGCGTAATGTATTTGCTAGTGTGTTGCGGTAGGGACCGGACACGCCACAATAAAACCAACCGTTGTGCGATCTGCCCTTCCGTGTTTCGTAGTCCACCGGTCAAACCACAGCGGACCGTTTTTCGACAACGGGCAGCCACAGGGGGCTGCCCCTACACCATAGTCGGGATGAGAGGATTTGAACCTCCGACCTTTTGACCCCCAGTCAAACGCGCTAACCAGGCTGCGCTACATCCCGTTGATGCGGTGTATTCTAATTCAGTTCACGACGTTGGTGTATCCCATACTAGAAACTATTTTTCCTAGACGGTATTATCGTAGATAAGTTGAAACCAAATGCTTGGAGATGCTATTGTGCACCATTTTGCTGATCGCCTTACTGCCGCCGTCCGCCGCACTAAAACCCCCGTACTCGTAGGGATCGACCCGCGACTAGCCAACCTACCTGCACCGCTGCAGCCCACCGCCGAATCTCCCTCGCCTGAACAAATCGCCAGTGCTTTCGTCAAATTTAGTCAAGGCATCATCGATGTCGTCGCGACACTCGTTCCAGCCGTCAAACCGCAATCCGCCTTCTTCGAGCAAATCGGTCCCGCCGGCACAGTAGCCCTGGGCGAAGTTATTCAATACGCCCGCAGCAAAGGTCTAGTCGTTATTACCGACGCCAAACGCAATGACATCGGTAGCACCGCCGCCGCCTATGCTCAGGCTTACCTCGGTCCCGCGGGCTCCACGCCCTTTGCGTCCGACTGCCTGACCGTTAGTCCCTACCTCGGCGAAGATAGCCTTGAACCCTTCGTCGAAATCGCCCAACAAAATGGTAACGGCATCTTTGTACTCGTCAAAACCTCAAACCCCGGAGGCGGGCGATTCCAGGATCTTGTCGCGGACGGACAACCCGTCTACCAACATGTGGCCCAACTAGTCAATCAACTCGCACTAAACACCCCCGGACAGGACTCCAGCCACTCGTACGGCTGCGTCGGCGCCGTGGTCGGAGCGACTTATCCTGAACAGCTCGTCGCACTGCGACAATCCATGCCCAACACGTGGCTCCTAGTGCCGGGCTATGGCGCCCAAGGCGGTGGCGCTAGTGATGTTGCCGGCGGCTTTGACGAACAGGGGCTCGGCGCAATTATCAACAGCTCCCGCGGAATCATCTTTGCCCATGACCGCGAGGAATTTCGTGACAAGTTCTCGCCACAGAATTGGCAACGCGCAGTTGAAGCCGCCACGCTAGACATGATCGCCGGTCTCGCTGCCGAAACTCCCGCGGGAAAACTGTAGGATGCCAGTTAATGGATAACACCAACGACGACATACACGGCGACACCCCAGAAACGGCAACGACTCTTGAAATCGAATACGGCAATCCTCGCTTGCACGCTCGCCGAGGCTATATCACTCTACTTGCCGCTGCCGCTATAATCGCCGCCGTGTGGTTCTCACCTTGGTTAGACCAAGCTCAAATTCTACAGTGGCTGGCCGAACAACAATCTTCCGCTAAATCATACGCCGAAACAAACCTCCTATCGGCCACACTAATTGCGATGGTGATTTACGTTATCGTAACCGCATCTGGGTTTCCTGGCTCCACCGCACTCTCAATCGTCTCCGCTACGATCTTACCACTTTGGGTCTCTGTCTTCGCCGTGAGCATCGCCTCCACCGTCGGTGCCACGATCGCCATGCTGTTGAGTCGCTATCTGCTGCGCGATATGGTTCACAGTTGGTTTGGGGATCGTTTCCAACGATTCGAAGAAGCTTGGCGACGTGACGGTTTGTGGTATCTCGCAAGTATGCGAGTTGCGCCATATGTCCCCTTCTTTTCCATCAATCTTCTTATGGGACTGACCCCCATTAAAGCCCGCTCTTTCTTTATCGTCAGCCAAGTTGCAATGTTGCCCGGCACGATCGTTAATCTATATCTCGGCAGCCGTTTGCCGCCGCTGCACGACTTACTAGAATCCGGGATACCAGCACTGCTCACATGGGAACTCGCCTTGGCATTCTCACTGCTAGCCGTCACACCACTGCTGATCCGTCATGTCCTCAAACAACGCGGACAGTAGTAATATTCCTAATCGAAGTTGCCGCTGATTGCGTATAATACAAGGGACGCTCCCAACCAGTTCTAAAGGTTTAACCATGACTTTCACGCGTAGATTTTTCGCTGTTGCCAGTGCAACCATGTTCGCTTTATTCACCGGTATCACCGCGGCGCAAGACGACTCCGAAACTCGTGCTATCGACATTCGCTCTAACAAAGCTATCCAGGCATTCGTCGCCGAAGCAATGGAATTAGCGATTGAATATGAAAATAATGGAGATGTCGAAAAAGCGCGGCTGATGTACCAACAAATCTATCGCCTCGATAAACGACAGCAACAACTACCCGCTAAAATCAAATTCTTGGAGAACTCTTTACTTGGTAAAAATCAAATCGTTCACAAATTGAACACCTCAATAGGCTGGACGGCGATCGGAAATGTTTACGCCGACCGTAGTTTTAAGATTATTACCGCGGGAACGTTCACGATGACACCGTCCGGCGAATTCACGGCCAGCGGTATGCCTAAGGGCGACGTCAAGAAAAACGGAATGGACCATGAAATGCCACTAGGCGCACTGATTGGCGTCTATTTCCGAGACAAAAAACCAAGCCAAGCGTTTCTTGTTGGAGCAGGCAAACTGTTCACTCCCGAAAAAGACGGAGTGTTGTACCTCAAAATCAATGCGCCACCAGCAATGAAATGCGAAGGTGTCATCAGCGTAGGAACCAGTGGGTGGTTCAACTTGAACGCAATGAAGTAGCATCAACCCCGTCTGTTGGCCTGAATATCTTTCTGCGTAATCGCCTTACCCCGCGATTTGCGTTTCTTCTTCGGCTTCCGCCGTCTACCGGCGGATTTATCCTCGGCGTGTTTACCTGTAGACCGTTTTTCCCAACGCTGTTTCCGCCGCGGGTCGTGCCCCGTCTTCTTGCGATGATAGGCTTTCTCCAAATGCGGTAAATCCGGAAAATCCTCGAACGGCCATTCCGCCGTCGGCAACTTCATATCCACCAACTCTTCAATACGACCCAAATGGTACCGCTCATCGGAGCTGCACAATGTAATCGCTTCACCTTTTGCACCCGCGCGGCCTGTCCGCCCGACCCGATGAATGTAAATCTCCGGAAACTCCGGCACGGAATAATTGATGACGTGGGAAACGCTGGAAATGTCTAACCCTCGTGCCGCAACATCCGTGGCAACTAAAATCGGCGGCTCCTCAGACTTGAAATCAGTGATCGCTCGTTTCCGTTTGGCCTGAGCCTTTTCGCCATGTAACGAGACTGCTGTAAGCCCGACCTTGTTCAGGTTTCGCCCCACGCGATCCGCGTCCAAGCGAGTTCGCACGAACACCATCGTTCGGCCGCGGGGAGTGCTGCACAGATATTGAATCAACATCTGGTCCTTGACGCCACGTTCGATGAAATAGATTTTTTGATTAATCAGCTCAATCGGAATGGCTTCAGGTGTGATTTCAATTGAATACGGATTACGCAACCACTTCGCCGCTTGCTGTTGTACTTCTACGGGTATGGTTGCTGAAAACAACAGCGTCTGACGCTTGGGCGGGGTCAGCTTAACAATTCGCTCTAAGTCTCTAATAAAACCCATATCGAAGAGCATATCCGCTTCGTCGATAATCAGAGTCTGTACCTGGTCTAACTCCAAATGCCCTTTACCATGCAAGTCCAATAGTCGCCCTGGAGTGGCTATTAGAATATCAACTCCCCGCTGTAATCGTTGAATCTGAGGCTTGGGACCAACTCCACCGAATATTACCGTCTGCCGCAAGCGAGTAAAATGAGAATATTCACGAAAGTTCTCCGATATTTGACCAGCTAGTTCCCTCGTAGGCGCCAACACAAGGCAGCGCAACTCGTGGACTATACCACGTCGAGATTTGCTTTTTCCACCGCGAGGCGGTCTCAGAGAGGTCTTAATCAACCGCTGGATTGTCGGCATCGCAAAAGCCACTGTTTTACCTGTGCCCGTCTGTGCGCAACCGAGGATATCTTTCCCAGCTAGGATTCGGGGAATCGCCTCGATCTGAATCTCCGTCGGAGTGTCATATCCCGCAACCTTAACGGCCTTAATTAACGGGTCTGATAATCCTAGTTCTTCGAATGTCATGGTTGTCAGTATATCGGCGCTTTTCGCTATTGGTTACCCACATTTACAACTCACAGTGCAGTAACAACAAATAAAAACCGGCCGCATTTCGAAGAAACGCTGCCGGTCTACAGAATTTTGCTTCTCGTCAATCCGTCTTAGTAGGTAAAGATTGCATCGAGAGATAGTGTGAATTGGTCATTTTCAGAAAAATCACCAAATACACCCGGCACGCTTAAGTCATTACTCTTCGTGTCGGACCAATCCCAGCGGGCTTCGGGACGGAAGGTCCAGCGATCCGTGTGGCGATAGTTCGCACCCATCGTCACGTTCACATAGTTTCCGCCAGTTACTTGATTCGAAAAAGCACCCGGAAGAATCCGTGAATTGTCTTGGTCTCTGAACCATTCAACCCGCATACCCATCGACAGCTTTGGGCCAAAGTCGTGAATCAGGTAATTCGTAAGTCCGTACCAACGAGCACCTGAAAGGCCACCAGTCACTGAACTAGCAGACATCGCATCACCGTGACCTAAATCAGCGTCCAATATCCAGCGAGTTTTATCTGTCAGTTGACGAGCGAGCGTCATGGTGACGATGGTGACTTCGTTAACAGTTGGATTGCCGAGGTTGTCCATTCCCAAATGGTCTGGACCGGTGTGCACGTTAAGTGCAATGCTGGTATCCTCAAAATCAAATGACAGGCCAGCCATGATTGACAGCTCGTTTTCTACATCGTCTTCCCAATTATCCCAACCGCGGGTTACACCGGCGGTAAAACCAACTGCGTCGTCCAATATCGAAGTTGTAGCCACGATACCTGTATGCGTTTGAGGGCGTCCGTAGATTTTGGACATCGATAAGGTGTAGAAGAAGTTTTCGGTAGCCATGATTGATTCGCTGCCTAAATTCGTATAGAAGTGCCCCATGCGGATGTTCATCCCATTGATGATCGGCGTTCGTAAATCTAAATATGCTTGGGGAATCGCTAAACCATAGTACGGGCGAGCTAATGCTGGTGAACCGCGAAAATCATCTCCCGGCCCTGGCGGGTCATTAAGATGTAATGTGCCATCAACATTATCTTCGAGACCACGCGAGGTTACATAACCGTGGTCGGTACCATACAGCAGGTCGGCCCGTCCAACGATACTCCAGGATTCATTGTCATCCTCGATGTCTTTGGTTTGGAGGACCAGGTACAGTTGATTCAGCTGGTATTCTTCGTGTTGGTCGTTGAGTCCAATAGGGGTGTTCTTTCCCGACGCAGGACGCAATGAACTCCATGCGTATCCCTGATCGATCCAACCAGATAATCGCAACCATGCGCCATCTCTCGCCTTAGTGGCTTTACTAGCAACGTCACGGTTCTTGTACGATATGCGTTCATATTCCGGCTGTACGTATTCACTAATTGGAATTTGCGCGGCCCCTTGTTGGGCAACAAGTGCGGAGGTGTAAAACACCATAACGGCAATTAGGACGCCCTGTGTCGATTTCCATTTATAAAACATTTGCTGTTTCCCTATTCCACAAGTACACAAAATACTGCTATTTCGGTTATCGGGGCTGGGATGACGGAAAAACCAGCATTTTTGGAATTATCGTTAAAAACACCACATTTGGTTGCACGCACTAATTTCGGGGCAATATCGCAAGGCAGTCTTCAAAACAAGCCTAATCTTTGATTGAAGAAAGTTCGCACCAAAATTCGCAGCGGAATTCGTGCCGAAAAGCGCCATAATATAAAAAACCTTCAAATCCCGCGATCATGCGATCATGCGTGAATTTGAAGGTTTATGCGTCTGGGATTAACCGTTGAGACTTAGTCCAATAACGATTCAACGGTGTCGTCAGCATCACTGCCGTCTGTCATGTCAATCAGGACACGATCGACTGATTCTGACCAAGCATCATTCACTTGTAGCGGAGTCGTATAATGCTCTTGAGCATAGGTGTTTTCAACGTCAACGCCTGTTGAAGTGATAGCTGCTGCGATTGGGGCGTCGACTGCGGCTGTTGCTAGCTCAGGCTGGCCGTAACCGAGGAAGAAGTCATCTGCAGCAACGCTGGCCGCTTCACCTTCACCTCCAGCACTGCCGTTGAGGTGATTGATAACACTAAGAACATCAATAGGAGTAATGGCAAAGTCACCATTAGTGTCATATAAATATTGGTGCGTGTTGAGGTAATCTCCCATGTCTCCGCTGGAGTCACCCAGTACGAGTACCGAGCGACTTCCTTCAGAGTTTAGTGAGTTAATAATAGTCAATGCATCGATTGGGCTGACATTACCGTCAGCGTTGACATCCAACGGTTGAGCTGGGTTCTGATACAGCGAGAAGCCGAACAATTCAGCAATACTCAATTCGTCTTGCCCAAGCGGGTTGACTTCGAGCAAGTTAGCTGGTGTGAAGCGGTCTTCTAAGAAGTACACGCCAGGTTCATCAACACCAACGTTCGTATCAATCGTCATTAGGTCGAACGCCGTCAAGAAACCGTTGTGGTCGGCATCCAAACAGGCGTCATATTGGTCGATACCAAGGTCAATGCCCATACGGTCATTGAATACTTCTGGCATGATGCCACGGATACCAAGTTGGGTTTGAAGAACACCTCCAGCAGTCTGTTGTAGTGCGGCTGTGGTAACAGTTCGTTCTGTTGACGACAACAAGCCAGGCATGCTAGAAGCTAGTTCAATCAAACCGTCCGTATCATTCGACGAAGGTACAACAACTGTGTAATCACCGTCACCAAGACGGAAAATGCCGTATGACTTCTGCGGATCAGGCGTTGTTAACTCGTCAACATGTCCGATTTTCAGAGGTGCAACGACTCGCCCTCGACTATCAACAATCTGAGGCACACCGATTTCAACGGTTTCGCCAGTCGCTGCGGCAGCGTCAAAGACAAGGTCAATTGGCTCATCCAAATCGGACAAAGTGAAATTCCATTGAGCAATTCGAGCGGTACCGTTCAAATTCACGTCGCCAGGCTCTGCTTGAATATTACAGTTGCCAATGAAGTTACCTTGGTTGCGATCGTCGTTGATGATATCGACACGGCCTTCAGCAGCTGGCCGATCATCATCATCACTATAACTAACATCTCGTCCCGGTGGTGTCGTTGAGAGAATACCAAATTCCACATATAGGTTTTCGTGACGTTCGAAGTCAGTGTCACCGATAATGGACACATCGATCGTAAGCACCCGTGTACTGGACTCAAGTGTTCCAAATGTCAATTGGTCGTTTAGGACAACATAGTCAACACCTGGGGTAGCATCGCCACCATTGGTAAAGTACGGCACGTTGACTTCAGCGTCGACAGGGTTACTGAGGCTAACGGTTAAGGTAGCTATTGTGAAGCCCGTGTCGCCTTCTTCGACTGCTGTGTCGTTGATGTAGACAGTTGCTGTATCGTCATTCAAAATTTCACCGATGCCGATTGGCTTAGTGATAGTGACGTCGCGATGATCAGCAGTAATCGATGTCAGCACGGTATTGAAAATTTCGTCAAGTTCAACAACGTTATCGCCACTCACAGGTACATTCACAAACAACGTCTCAAACGCTTCAATCCCGAGGTTACCGGTGAAGGTTAGCGTCCCGGCGGTCGTGGTATAGTCAGCATCACCATTGTCACCCGTTTCTTGGTCAGTGGCAGTCACATCGACCGTGGCAAACGTCACGTCGACGGGCACGTCAACGTCGTTGTCAAGGGTAACAGCAAAACTAAAGAACTTCGCTCCGCTGGTGCCTTCGGTCAGACTCACATCTCCAATTGCGACGTGTGCTTCGTCATCGTTGTTGATCCAACCGTAATCTTCTGACTTGGTAATACTGAAGCTACGCCCAAAGTTATCGGAAGATTCAATGAACTGCACGAACCATTCATCTAACTCAACGGTATTATCACCATAAACAGGTACGGTTATGGTTTGAGTCAAACGAGCGTCGCTGGATGCGTGTTGTAAACCATCATTGATGGCTTCGAAGTTTAGTGCACCTTCCGTTGCGTCATAGTCATGGTCATCGGCACGAGCCGCATTGACGAAATCGTATTCGCCAGCGGGATTCGATGGATTCTCATCGTCAGCCGTACTATTGATGGCTGCATATTCGGCGCCCGTTGCAATGCCATCCGTGTTTGGCAGAGCAGCGTTGGTGTTCGAGTTGTACTCACCATTGCGTGAAGCGTGGTTGATCAACACAGGAATATCAATCGGTTCAGACAGGGTTACGTCAAAGGTCACACTCACGATGCCGTCGTCGGATTCATTGAAGAAAGCCGCTGTTGCGTTGATTTCGATGTCCGAGGTATCCGTATTGACAATCGTAACCTGGCCGCTACCAACAATATCCGTGTCGTTGTTAGTTTCAGTGATCTCATCACTGACGGTAACTGCACGCCCAGATGCCTGAGCTTCTTCTAAACCCACATGCATTGTTTCGGTAAGCTCAACGATGTCGTCGTCGCTTACGGTAACGGTAACCGACTTGTCAGTTGTGTCGAGGGCAGCCCAATTAACAGTAGCTGCATCAACAGCGTAATCGTTAAACACGGCCGTGGCCGTTCCATCAAGCGTTTGCCAATTAACACCCACGTTGGTATCGACTGGAGCACTTAACGTCAAAGTAAGAGTTGCACTTCCCACTTCTTCATTGATTACCACGTCGTTGATTTGCACAACCGCTGAATCGTCATTAAGAATGTTAACATTGCCTGACCCGTTACCAATCGTAACGCTACGTCCACTTGCGGCAAGGTTTGACAGGACAACTTGCATGGCTTCATCAAGCTCAACTATGTTGTCTGCTCCAATCGGGACGGTTACGGTGAACTGTTGAGTGGAACCACTAACGTTTGAGTATGTAAGGGTTTCGTCAACAACAGCAAAGTCGTCGTCCGCGGCTGTGGCTCCCGTTTCTGTCGCTGTGTCATCCTGGTGATCAGCGTCGACAACCACGTCAACATCAACAGGTGCACTTAGCGTGACGAGCAAATCAGCGGTTCCGTTGTCTTCGTTGACCGACACAACTTCCTGAATATCTACAGTCGCCGAGTCATCGTTTTCAATGGTCACTGTCCCAGTTGGATTAGGGATAGTGATATCTACTTCACGACCTTGAGCAGCCACGTTCGACAGCGTAGCGGTGAAAGCTTCGTCTAGCTCGACGACTGTTTCACCATTAAAGCGAATTGTAATCGTCTGTGTTTCCCCGGCTGTGCCTGCAAATCGCAAGTTTCCAGCAACAACGGCTACAAAGTCGCTGTGACCATTTATTCCGTTATCAACTGAGATAGCAGTTCCATCGGTCGTGTCAAACTGAACATCAACTGGAACATCAACAGCAGTATCAAGAGTTACCGTCAGCGTTGCGACATCATGTCCATGATCGTCTTCGGTAACAGAAACACTGTTGATGCTGAACTGAGCAGAATCATTGTCTATAACTGTGAATGCAGCTGTAGGTCCACCGACGGTGACGTCCGTATTATCAGCGTCTTGAATGGCTCCGGCGTCGAGACCAAACATTTGCACCGTGAAGTTCTCGTCGAGTTCGACAATTACGTCATCAAAAACGTCCAAAGTAACTTGTTGCGTGGCGTTAATAAATGTTTCAAACGTGACACTACCAGCACCGCCAACGAAGTCGTCGTAGCTCGAAGGCATTAGTGGGTTTACGCCACCGTAGTTGATCGTAACGGGAACGGCGACAGGATTACTGAGAGCGATGTCAAACGTTACAGTACCCGAATCTTCAGTAAGCGTACCGGGAACTGTCACCAACGATATCGAAAGAGCGGCAGTATCGTTGTCAATAATCGTAATGATACCGGTGTCGTCAACGACAGTTACGTCACGACCTGAAGCGGCGAGATTGCTAACAATTACGCTGAGGAACTCTTCAAGTTCAACAATATTCTCGTCATTAATGGTCACGTCGAATGTTAGTGAAGTCGTACCTGCAGCAAACGTCAGCGGCGTTTGTGAGGCAGCATCATAGTCCGAGGCTAGTGCCCCCTGAGCTGAATCCACTGCGGTACCGTCTTGCGTTACAACGTCAACATCGATATCGGCATCAACAGCGGTTGATAGGGATACGGTAAGTGTAGCTGTACCAACATTCTCGTTTACGGTGATATCAGTAATAGATACTGTTGCGGCATCATCATTGAGAATTGTTGTCGTACCCGTAGTATTGCCGAATGTTACGGCGTGACCACCATCCACTAGATT
>Ga0208879_1001586_pt1 | contig 21236 bp, 13 predicted proteins | sample Knorr_S15_td_Bot_FD_185605 | JGI IMG/M metagenome (GOLD analysis project Ga0208879, IMG submission 185605) | Marine microbial communities from Southern Atlantic Ocean transect - Knorr_S15_td_Bottom_ad_5009_LV_A (SPAdes) (version 2) | ecosystem: Environmental > Aquatic > Marine > Oceanic | place... | reverse complement strand
CGGCTTTTCGCCTGTCACCTCCCTGCCCGTAGCCAGCCCGACGAACCCGGCCAGCGGCGGGAGTTCCCGGTCGATATCCAGCCGCTGCTGCACCAACCGGTCCCAGTGAACCGACATCACCAGGTCGATGCCGGGATTCTGTTCCTTAACCTCGCAGGAACAGGAGCCGGTCAGGAACAGGGCGGCCTCGTCGATGGTATCCTCGGCGATGCCCTTGCCCGCCAGGGCGAAGAGCGCGCGGCCCCGCCCGAAAATGGGAAAGACGATTGGCTCCTTCGCATAATCCTTCAAGTCGCTCTCACTCCCCAGGAGCATCCGGATGAAGATTTCCTCCGCACGATCGGCCCGGGACAGGCGCACCGTCGAGAAGCCGATTTTCAGGTCCGCCTCGTCGATGGAAATCAAGCCGTCGATGACATCGCGCGGATTGATCTCGGGCAGTTGCAGGTTGGCCTCGAGATGCCGGAGGCGCCGCTCCAGCAGCCCCGCCGCCGCGGCGTCCTTTTGCTCGTCGCCGCTCTCGACCAACGCCCACACGGCGGACTGGCCCTTCAACAGGCGGCGGGCGATCTCGCGGCGCGCCGGCGAATCGACGAGGCGCTTCACGTTGCCGCCGTTGAACGGTCCCGACCAGACCAGCCCCTGAATCCGGCTGGCCCACGGGTAATACAGGATCATCCAGGGCAGCGTCTTGGTCGCCTGCTCCTTCCACAGCTTCACCGCTTCCGGCTCCGGGCCGACCTCGAGGTCCACCCGCTTGATCATCAGGTTGACAAACTGGTCGGCCGGCATCTTGTCCGGATCCATTTGTTCAAGCCACTTGTCTTGTTCCGCCGTGAGCGCGCCTTTGTGAAAAAGGACCACGCCGTAGGCATCGGGATTCCAGCGCTCCAAGGCATACCGGAAGACCGGCACGGAACAGGCCGAGGCCGACAGCGCGTCGAACAACACACAGGCAATCAGCAACCACGCGGGCAGGCGCGGCGCGGCGCGGCGCGTTCGGTGGAATGAGCTGTAAACCCGAGGCTGTTTCATAATGAAACGAGGCACAATCACAACCGTAAACAAAGTCAATCTTCTCATGGGATCAGCTTGCAAACTGCCGGCCGGGCATCACCGACCGGAGTGGGAGGAAAGCCGCCCCGACACAGGCACAGCATGGATAGTCCCGTGAAAGGTTCGGAAGGGTAGAGGACACGCATTGGCCAGTCAAATTGGAAAACTTGGCCTCGTGGTGAGGCAACAGTCAGGACGTTGAGGGTGGTTTTCAATTTGTTATAGCTGTTATGGTGGTTTCTCCTCCTTGATTTTACGAGCACCGAACTGGACGATTAGTGCAATTAACGAGTGTCATCATTAAGAAAAAACGCCCTGATCGGACTACTGTTGAACTTGGATGCTCGGAAATGAAATTGGCTTTGATGTGATTGTCCGCGGGGTGATTAACCCGTGAAAGCCGAGCTGGAGATCAAGGACAGTCTGTTGTTTCTCGTTCCACCTGTGCTTCAAGAAATTGTCCGGCTAGTTGGCGAGAGTTCGGCGATTTCCTTGTGACCTTTATAGCAACCGCAATAAACAAAGGAGTCCGTCCGCTGGAATCCTTCGCATTGACATCCGTGCCATCGGCCAACCTTTTTTTGACAGTTCTAATGTCGCCTGACTTGGCTGCATAGTAAATTGAGGTTGGCTTTGTCGATTTTGGAATTGAAGCCTGCTGCGACTCCCCACACCCCACCAAAAGTACAGCTACGATTGTGATTAGTATGTGTTTCATTTTCCTTCAACTTTCAATTCTTCACTTGTCTTGGCTCAGTGTTTGCGGAGAAGGTCGGCTGATCGGGATGTTTGCGTTGGATGGCCTCATCTAGTGGTGTTTGAGGTTGAACATCCACCGCATTCACATTCGCACCTTTGGTTCGGGCGCTCCGAAGACACACTATTGTAAAGGTCGGCTCAATCGGATTGGTCGTTTTTAGATATGGCCAATTATCGCTAGATTTGCGTAGCATATAGTCGGTGTGTGTACTCAAAACATTCGTGTCATAAACGTCGGCTGAATAAATTGACAGGACGAGTCTGGGTCGAATTGATTCCGTTCTAATCCCGTCGAATTAGTTCGATTCCACTGATGATTGTTTTACCGTTTGCCGCGGAAAGTTCGAGCGTCAAATCATTCTTGACTTCGATACTCGCGAACTCTTTGATGACACCCTTCATCACGCCGTCGGCTTCATCGACAACATCGAAATCGACGATGACGTTTCGACCTTGGAGTTTTATGTCCTGTAACCGATGTTTCTGGCCAAGGGCCTCGGGTTCCGCGAAATATAGGCGAACCAAATATCTTCCTGGTTTCAGATCCTTGATGACGAATCGCTCAAGGCCCACGGCCATTGAAGCGCTGACCCACGGATAGGGCTCAGGGCTTCGCATCCACACACTGTGACTATAGCGATAATGTGTGGATGTCGTGACCTCGCTGTTGACAATTGGAGAAGGTCCGCCGATCGACGGAAAGTCCAGCCAAAGTGTTCCCTCGCGTGTCATTCGATCGCCTGGCGCGCCAAAGTTGATCCCAATGCGTTGAATCTTCGCCGGCTCGATTTCGCTTTCCCCCCACGACGACCATTGCTCGTGGCTTTGAGGCATAGCGACCAGTGACATGGCGGTGGGCAGCGGATAGCTGCATGTGCAGCCATCGTAGTAGTAAGGCACATTCAATAAACCGCCGGATGGGATGATACTGTTGGTGCACCCACTTCTGGGCCCACTTAGAAAGACCGTCCCGCTTTCGATCGTCTTGTCGTAAAATGCCGCGGTACCGCTTCGGAGCGTATAGAAATCACCGTAATCCACACCCCCATCACAGCCATAGGTTTTGGGAAATGTTCGTGGTTCGGTTTCACCCGTCAGTGGATTGACTCTTTGGCCCGCGACCAGACGACCTGGTTTCGTCGAGTTCGGTTGTCCCGGAAGCCGATACTGACTGGGTTCAAGGATCGATGGTGAAGTCGGCTTCAGATTCATTCGCAAATCATTACGTTCCGAATCATCCAATACACGGCCGGTGTAAATATCGGACAAGACGGGAGGCAGCAGCGGATAGTCGATCTTGTTGTGCTCCTCGAACCGCGGCAGATGCCAATTTTTTGGTCTGGAAATCATCGTGTCGCGGTCGAAAATTGGCTGTGGGGACCGTTTGAAGTGAGCCAGTGTGTCGTCAAACCACAGCACACCCAACGGAAATCGTACCAACTCGTCTTTGCTCGGCGACCAATCTCCCGAATATTGAGTTGACCCTGGCAATGGGCCCACTCGCCGAACCACAGAGAGACCGGAAATTTGTTCCGCCTCCAGCGAAAAGTTGCCAAGTTTAGTCTTTTTCAGTGTGTCTTTGCCGACGTGACCACCCACCGCCATACCGCCGAACGGACGGAGGGTCTGAAGTAGCGGTTTGAATTCGACGTCAGATCGTTCGCTAATCAGCGTCGTCGTGATATACGGAGGCAATTCGAGTTTTCGCAGATCGCTATGGATGACGGCGGCCCGGATTCCATACAATCCTGCTTCGCCCAATTCTTTACGTAGTTTTTGAATCCGATCGTGATTGTCATCGAAAACGACAACGTGATAGTTGGATAATTCGATCAGTGCTTTGGTTAGCGAGCCGTCTGACAAACCGACCACGATCGCTATCCCATATCTGCTTGATGAGCCCGCCAGGACCGCCGTTGCTGTCGTTATCGCATCATCCGACATCGGCGACCGGGTTGTCTTACGGTTCCAAATGATAGGAGCTTCGGGAGCGGTATGACTGGTATCGCGGAAGCACAAGACGCGACCGTCGCGTGTGGCTACAAACAAGGCGTTATCCGCAACGATCATCGAATGGATTGTTCCATGGACGCCATCGTGTTTCTCGTCGAACTTCAGCGTTGTGTTTGCGGCGCGGATTTCGCGGCTCAATCCATCTACGCCGCCACTACTGTATTGAACTTTGTCCTCGTGCTCGTGTTGATTGATGACTTCGTCAAACGTCAGTATTCCTCGTCTGATTGCGCGAGCCGTATCTGTGTCGAGGGCGGCGAACCAACCTCCGGGATATCTTCCAGCCTTAGGTAATTCGAACTCGATCAATTCGCCCGTGTGTCGGTTCAATCTGGCCGGGTAAGCCGTTGAGCACGGCACGATCAACTCGTCGCCATTGATCAGCAAGTATCCCTGGGGAGCCAGGCCACCAATGGCCTTCGTGTTATGGGGTTGCTGGCCAAAGAGATACCCCAGGCGATCATTGCGCCACAAGACGTGTCCTGTGTCCATTTCCAGAGCGTAGACAAAGACACCCTCGAAGGGCCAAACACCAGCGGCGAAATAGACATTTCCATCGGCGACAACAGGACCGCCGCGAACGGGCCAAACGGAAATCAAACGCTTGTTTCCGAGCAGGCGTCGCTGGCTGGGCACCGCGCGATGCTCCCAGCGAAGGTCGCCAGTCGCTAGTTCAACGCAATACAAAAAGCCGTCGTCTGATCCGAAACAGGCGAGGTCTCCAGAGATGGCCGGCGCGAAACGCACCGGTCCATTTGCATAAAAGGACCAAAGTTGTTTTCCGGTTTTCGTATCGTATGCTTTCACCGAATCGGTCAGGGAGGAAGCGATGAGCAGGTATCCATTTGCAACAACAGGTTCGTATCCCGCATCGAACTGCAATCGGTCGTCCTTGAACGCCGGTGTCAACTTTGGTAATTCGCGAATCCAGGCAAGAGACATATTCCCGGAAAGGCTGTCCCGCGTAACACCACGACGACCAGCATCGCAACGGTACATCGGCCAATCATTTGCGGTCGTCGTTTCACAAAGGGACAGCCAGCATGAAACGACTGCGAGGGATAATAGGATGCTACTCCTCATTGGTTTTCCATTTACAGATTGAAGTAATGACTAATAGGAATTTGCTTATTAAGCATTCGATAGACAAATAATTGAATCTGATGATCAACTGAACATCTCGCGGATGGGTACGCCCATATCGGTAATGGGTACCGGCCGGTCCCCAGCATGGAGTTTTTTATTGGGCCTGATGCCCAGTGCGCAGTGGATGGTTGCGTGCAGATCAGGGACGGAGATGGGCCGATCCTCAATCTTCATCGCCAATTCGTTGGTCACGCCAACGGCTTGCCCGTTTTTGAGTCCGCCGCCAGCAGTTACAACACTGAACGAGCCGGAGTGGTGTCCACGACCTCCACCGTCGTCGAATTGTGCCGGTCGACCAAACTCGGTGGCTACGACGACCAACGTCTTGTCGAACAACTTGTGTTTTTCGAGATCGAGCACGAGTGAGGCCAGCGCCTGATCGAGTTGCCGGATTAGGATGTGTTGTTTCTCCTGCCCTTCGTTGTGCGTGTCCCAGCCGGTGCCGTTGATAAAGTTGAGATTGAACGACACTTCGATGAATCGCACGCCACGCTGAACCAAACGCCGCGCCAGCAAACAACGCTGTCCAAACTCTCCACCGTAGCTCTCGCGCAGGCCGCCGGACTCGTTGGTCAACTGAAATGCGTTCATGAATTCCCCTCGGCCAAGCGCAAAGGCTTCCTCGATCACGGAGTCATAGTTTTTCACCGCAGGATCGGTGCTGGTACGTTGGCGAAAACCGGATCGCAGCTCGGACAACAATTGCTCACGACGCGTTTGCCGCGTGTCGGAGATGCCGCTTGGCCGCCGCAGGCCAGCAGGCCCGGCCTCCGTGTCGATCAAATAAATGTAACCGTCCTGCGCTCCGAGAAAACCGGGACCGCGAGTCAAGTTCGGGTAGCCCATCACGACGTACGCCGGCATGCCCTTGGTCACTTTGCCTCGTTGATTGGCAACGATGGAACCGATCGACGGATAGACGATGGTCCCACTGACCGGCCTCCCCGTGTGCATTCGATTGGTCGCTGCCGCGTGCTCGTCCTTCGTGTCGTGATTCACGGTCCGCAGCAGACAAAATCGATCGAGAATCTTCGCACATTGGCCAAGGTGCTCCGTGACCTGCACACCGGGGATGGCGGTGTCAATGGCCGGATACGCTGAACCGGCATTCTTTGCTTTTGGATCGCCAACGCGCTTGGGATCCCACATATCGATTTGCGCCGCCCCACCGCCAAGCCAAATGAAAATACAATGTTCCGCTCCACCATCCGGGTACTTAATCGTTGCCCGAGTCTGCGCCTCGGCCAACGCCTGCATCGGATTCAGCACACCGATCGCACCGGCCACGAGACCCGTGTCTTTCAAAAACTCCCGCCGTGTGGTTTGTTCGCTCATCGTTATTACTCAGGGCACAAAGATAAATTCCGGTGAGTTGGCCATGGCCCAAAGCGTGTCCTCCATTTTCTCACGCCACTCTACTTGGAGCCGCTCGGTCGGTGGATCACCGGCCCGGGTCAAGCGCTCCATTTCCATTTTGATACGAGTTGCCTCCGGGCTGAGATGGTTCGACCATGACACAGCGTGGTTTGATTTTACTCGCTTTGTCACCTTGGCACCCGGAACCACGCGCTTCGCAAAACCAGTCGACAGCAACTCGACAAACACTTGCCGCTCAACCGCGCTGGGTTCGCGAGTGTAAACGCGCTCAAACAAAATCTCGACGAGGTCGTCCGGGCTGACTGCGTTCACTGCGATCTCGGTGAACGCGCTATTGTCTGAAAGTTGCGAAAAACGCTTGACCAAGACACCGTTGGCCACCGTTGCCGGCTGAAGCACGTTCGACTCATGATCGCGTTTCGTCTGTGCATCCTGCCGGGAATCACGCCAACCGAATACTGATAACACATCTACCACACTTTGCGCCTTGGGAATCGACAGGGCCGGTCGGTCGCGCTCATTGCTCAACGAAGTCAACTGCCAGGCACGGTGCGGCACGCCGAGATTCAGAAACGTGCTTGCCGGTCGACGACCATCAACGTCCATCGTCAACTCCTCTGCCCCCATTGCCTTGCCGCTGATGGCAAACAGCGAATCGACCACCTGCTCGGCAGACAATCGGCGCCGAACCTGCCCAGCGAACAATCGTTCCTCCGGTTCGGCCGGCTCCGACTCGATGGCATTCGGCAATAACTCACGCTGATAAGCTTGCGAATTAAGGATGAGCCTGGCCAAGTGCTTGAGGTCGTAACCGGAAAGGACGAACACACGCCCAAGAAAATCCAGTAACTCGGGATGCGACGCCTCGGCGTGATCCCAGTCATCGACAGGCTCCACAAACCCCCAGCCCATGTAGCGTTTCCAAAGACGGTTCGCAACGACTTGGGCAAATCGTTGGTTGCGCGGATCGGTCAAGAGTGCCGCTAGTTGCTCCCGTGTGTCTCCGGCTTTACGCACCACCTCGTCATGCAGCGCTCCGTCCATCAACTCCGGAAACGGCCACGCCGGTGCAACATTGCTGCCCGGCTTAAGCGTGACATTCACCAACCGCCCCAGCGTGATGTTCGCCGAAGCCGGAATCGAACTGCTTGCCGGTACATTTTGCGGACTACGCTTAAGCATCGCCGCCAAGCTAAACAACTGCTCCTGCCGAAAATCGTGATACGGCGCGTCATGGCACCGTGCACATTTCATTTCCAATCCAAGAAACGCCTGCGCTACAATCTGCGCCTTGGCCGCCATCGGCACATCGTTCTCCGCCGCCATCTCAAACCCCGCCGGGGCTCCATAGTATTTGCTGCCCTCCATCATCACCAACTCGGTGACAAAGCGGTCGAACGGCTTGTTGTCGGCGAACGATTCGTGAATCCAAAACCGGAACGGCCCGGTGTTGTTGAGCGACGGCTTCAGTATATTTGGGTTTTCCGCGAGCACATCCTGCCAATAACCTACCCAATGATCCGCCCAACCGTCCTCCGCCAATATGCGGTTAATGAACTTCGAACGACGCTTCGGCGATGAATCTGCGAAAAACGTTTTAATTTGTTCAGGTGTCGGTGGGACTCCGACAACGTCCAAACTCACGCGCCGCAAAAACGTCCAGTCGTCCACTTGGTCAAACGGTTTGAGCTTGGCCATCCGCAGTTTGCGATCAACAAAATCATCAACACATTTGCCACCAAGCGGCTCGAGCTTGGCCAATTGCTTGCGAGCGACTTTATGGCGCCATTGCCAATATTCCGCTTCCTCGCTGGACACCGCACGACGAGTCGCTGCGTTTCGACGATCCATCGCCATACTGCGTTCCTCGGCATAATTCTCCCACCCTTCGTCCGTCAGAGGCACATGATGTTTCGGCGATAGGAGGGAATACTTTCCCCCGTCCGACAAAATGCTGACGGACAACTCGCCGGTCTCCATTCGCAAGCCACTTGAGTCTCCGACGAACGCCTCAAGTGTGAACACATGCTCCGCGCCAGGCGACTCCACGACCATCTGCTGCTCATACAAACCGGGGCGCAATTGCCGCACACCTTGGCCAAGCGGCTCGGGCAATTCCGGCACCGACTCATGACCGCTGGCATTGCGAATGGCGAACTTGGTCTCGGCAATTAATTTCCCATCCATCCGCACTCGCGTACCAGTGCGAGCCCGCAACAGCAACCGATGCTCGCCCTCGGCCAAGCGCACCCGACCAGCAGCACGCAAAAGGAAAGGATTAGAACGATCAACACGAATGCCCTTGGCCGAGTACTTCACCGGCAATTTCGGGAAAGCAAAAACCGGCTCCGAGTAGGTCAACGTCGGTTCGTTCGGCACAAACAACCAATCGCTCCCAACCTTTTCGAGGATCTCCACCCTCAACGAGTCGTCCGGTAACTTGTCGGCATCGACCAACCAAACGGGTACTTCAAAATGATACCGGGCCTTCAGCCGATTGGCAGGCACGATGCGACGATGAATCGCCACTTCATCAATATTGCCAATGAACGAGCTGCCATGATTTCCACCCAGCGATGAACCGACCCAGACTTCATCGTTGTCAACAACCGGAGGCAATTTTGTAGTGCCGCCCATATCCCAGTTGCCCTTGGTTAGTTCTCCGTCTATATAACCGACGATACTCTTCGGGTCGCCAAACCGATAAGCCACCGCAACGTGATGCCAATCTGTACGAGTCGCAATCATCTTGGCCGACGTCCAACGATGAAAATGCTCATCGCCACCATTCCGGTGATCGCGAAAAAGAAAACTGAGTTTGAACCCCCCCCCCTTGCCATCGAGACGGAGAGACCAGTTCTGATTTTCCTTCGCGAAGCCATCATGATTCGTCCGCCCTTTGCCGATGATGTAAAAATAACCATTACCGGACATCTCCGGGTTCACCCAAGCCTCCAGTGTCAGCGCGTCGCCGTTGGTGAAATCAAGCGGACTGGCTTCACCCGGATCGGCAATTCGCAAATAACCGCCGTTTAGTTTTAGCGCTTTGTTCCTCGCCGAGAAATCCGGATACAGTTTGGGACGAGGCCCCGCTTGGCCAAGCTCAACTTTGCCCTCTTGCTTGACCGTTATGTCATCACCCAACGAGCCGGAGTTTGCCAAACTGGCATCAAAGCGGAAGTGAACCACCGGCTCGTCCTCGGCAATGGCCACGTTGCTGGCTTGCGCTTGGTCAAGCGGTAAAAACACGCTCACCAAAAGCCAAAAAGTCAACCCAAGCAGGTTCAAATGATGCACGGGTCAGAAGCTAGCGAGGAGCTGAACGGGGAGCAAGTGGGAATTGTGTCGTAATCTGTGAGAATAGTAGCTTGTGCGTTGTATTTAAGTAGCAACGATTAGGCGATGGTAAACTCGGCGTTGAGCGTCTTTCTTCGCCACGGAATCAAGAAGGCCGAAGACGCAGCAGAGGGCTGCTAACTCGGTGTGCGCTCCACGGGGCAGCGGGGTGAACTGCTGGTAGCGGGGAGACTGATCGGTAAAGGCTGGAGCGTAGCACACCCCTGTGGCGACACAGCCCCCTTCGACCTATTGGCGAACAAGGGGGAGCGGTTCCTTCGCATCCAGGTCAAATCCACGCTGGAGAAACACAAGCACAACATGAGTTCGCATTACCAGTTCCAGCTCGCTCATGGACTCTCCTCGAAAAACGATACACCGAGGGTCAGGTGGACTTTTTCATCTGCTGCGCCCTGGACTCCCAACGGTTCTGTGTTCCGCCCTTCGAGGCGGCTACCGTAATCACCCTCAAAATCTACAATAGCAAAGACAGTAGGTTCCACCGCTACGAGGATGCTTGGGTATTGCTAGAAAAGTGAGGGGCAAAGTTCCTCGTTTCTGGACGCATCTGGACGCAAAAAACTAAATCCCCTTATTTCCCTTTAAAAGATGGTGGAGGCGGGGGGAGTCGAATCCCCATCCCAGGCTTTCAGGTTCTTTCATCTAGCTTCACAACCATTCACCCGCCAACAACTTAGTTCATAGACTTCCAGAATTAGGATTTTCGTGAACAGGAATCAAAATGAACAACAATGAAGAATAAGTTGTTCGGATTTGTTCGGGATCTTCGACCACACCCCGAGGCCCAGCCCCAATCAGGCGGTACGTTGAGAGCGAAGGCCCGCTCCTTTTCTTTGGGGGTTATGACACGGATTTTCGCTTTGTAGGTGCTCAACTACTGCACTAGCTTCGGGTGGTCAGGTTCAAAAATGTTACGCTTAAAAAATAAATTAAAACTTCTCGCCGCACTTGGGCTGGGGTTCGGCGGCGTTTTGAATGGCAATTGGGCAATTGCAGAAGAGTTGGTTACAGGCCCCCCCGTAGGAACCCGGCTGCCCACAGTTCATTGCTATGCAAACAGCCGGCCCCTTAATGGAAGGAAGTTCGACGCCGCCCAGGCGATTGGCCACGGCAGCGGTGCTTTCCTCTTCATTCATCATATGTCCCAGAACGGAATGATAGTGGCGCGTGCCTTGGATGAATTAACTGCCGAATACGGGATTTTGGGCTTCAAATCCTTTACCATTTATTTGTCCGGCGACCGCGCCTCCGCCGAAAAACGCCTGACAATCAGCAAAGCCTCATTAAACCTTAACAACCCCATTGTGGTCGGTCTTGACGGGTTGGATGGGCCAGTGAACCTGGACTTGAACCGAAAATGCAGCCAATCGTTGTTGATGATTCAAAACAGCAGGGTCATTAAATCAATTGCACTGACCGACATCGGTAAGCAAGACCGGAAACTTCTACGGCGTTTGATCGAGGAGCTTACCGGTCCCCTGCCATCAGATACCGAGGATTATCTGGACTTGGTGCGTAAAAAATTGCCGACTGATCCTAAAGCCATGCGGGAGCTTGTGCTCAAACAGGGAATGGAATTACACCGGGTGAACTACGAACTCAAAAAAGCCCTGAAAGGAATTCCAAAATATCGATCCCGCAAACTGGCATCACGAATGACACCACTAACCGTCGCTCCTCAACGAGGAAATAAGAAGCCCCTTCAGTCACCAGACACAAGTCCTTCAGTCAAGCCATGAACCAACGGGTTTCCATCATTGTTTTGGCTCTGACAATGGCGATTAACCATTGTAATTGCCAGGATCTCGTTTCAGGCCCCAGATCCAACACTCCCCTGGCCCCGGTAATGGTTTATGATGGACAGGGAACTCGTGCGGGACAGGAATTTGATGCCGCCCGGGCGATTGGCTCCAACCCCGGCGCACTGCTGTTTGTACACAGCATGACCCGAAACACCTATCCCATGATTCAGGGTTTGGACCGGTTGGGTGGGCGGCGCTCCCTGATGGGTTTCAGGTGGTTTACCATTTTCTTAACCCCCGACCGAACCGCCGCTGAAAAACAGGTTCACCAGCGCAACGGCTTGGCGACAGGCGGGCACAAGTTTTCCGTTGCGGGCAAGTTCGGGGCATTGCAACTGGGAAAGCCCATCATGGTCAGCTTGGATGGGTTGGAAGGTCCTGGAAATTATGCCTTGAATCGCCGTGCGGTTTTGACCCTGGTGATGGTTCGGGATGGCAGGGTCCACAGCTCACACGCCTTTACCGACTCCGGGGAGCATGACTTGCCATTCCTCGAGCAACTGATTGATGAGGTCACAGGACCCGTGCCCAAGGGAGACAAGGCGCTTCGTCTTCTGCGCAAAACCCGCCTGCCGAAAGAAGTGGGTCAGTTGCGCCGATTGACCGTTCGTTACCTGGCCTTTGAAGGGCAGGGGATGTTACAGAGTCATCCCATGCTTTCGATCGTCGAGGAAATTACGGGACCACTTCCAAAACCGGACATGGCGCTGAGGGAGATTGTCGAGTTGCGGATGCCGGAAAACCCCCCGCAACTGCGGCTAATGGCACTTCGGCAGGCGGAGGAATTGTTTCATTTAAGGACGCGGCTAAGCGCAGCCAGGTCAGGCCACCTGAAATACACCACCATGAAAACAGCGCAACTCCGGGTTGCCATGAGCATGAAGCCCGAAAAAACTCAGCGCGTTGAAGGTGCAAGTAAAACCAATCGGCCCGAACAAAAGCCAACGGCAACCGACCCACAACGCCAAGGTGCTCCGCCAAAAGACGCCACCCTTAATTCCTTGTTCCGTACCTTCATTCGCAAAACCAATTCACGACGCACAACCAAAGACATATACAGGCAGATTCTGAGTCGCAGCCGGAAGTCGGAGGACCTGCAAGAACAGACGTTGGGTATGTTTCAATTTCTGCTTTCATTTCAAGGGACGTATGGGAACGACCATGCTCGCCAATTAGCCGGACAATTTCTTGATGCACAGGTGGAACGAGAAACAGCAGACTGCCCTTGATCTCCAGCTCGCGTATGTTACCAACCCCCCCAATTTGCGCCTCCGCTCTAATCCGCCTATTATCTGCCCATGGAGGAAGCAGATAAACGCAGGCGGCCATGCACCAAACGATTCAGACTCGCTCTATGGTGGCTCATCTACCGACTGCCGGTACTCGATGGGATCAACCGAGAGACGGAGGAGTTGGCGCGGAAGCATTGCAAGTACAGCGAGGAAGCGTGGGCGCGTGACCGGGCGGATTTCCAATCTCAATGGGAGCGGATGCTCGCCAAGCGGGAGAGGCGGTTTCGCTGGTTAATCAAGCACGGCAAAGTGCGCGATGGTTGGACACCGCCCGATCCCAGCGATCCGCATTCCAGGAAGTATCCCAAGCGAGCACTGGCGGCCCGGTTGCCGAAGAAATACCGGATGTTTTGGCCGGTGCTGCTCGACCGACCGGATTACGAACTGATGGCAGAGAGCGGTTGAATCACCCCACCAGCACCACGGCTGCGATTGTTGTGAGTAGTAGGTGTTTCACTTCCCTTCAGCTTTCAATTCATCACCCGTCTTGCCGCCTTGCTTGAGAAGGAGCAAGAAGCGTGGGTTTCATAAGCTTTTGTTTCGCAGGGACGTTGTCGCACATGGCGTGTAGGTGCAAGTTGATTAGGCCTTGATCGGGTTGGGGCGGTAGTTACGGTGGTGTTTGTGCGATTCTTGGCTTACTGTGTGTTGTTGTTGACCGTGGGTAGTGCCTGTCTGGCTGATCCACCCAATAACTACTACGCCACAGCTACCGGCAAGACCGGTCTCGCATTCCGATCGGCTCTCCACAACATCATCGATGATCACCGTGTCATCAAGTACAGCAGCAAGAACCCCGACACGGCGGATGCGTTGGCCAAGCTGGACGCTGACCCCAATAATCCCAACAGCGTCATACTGATTTACAGCCGCCGCTCGGAAGCCATATCCAACTTCGGCACAACGAGCGGCTGGAACCGGGAGCATCTCTGGTGCAACTCCTACGGCATCGACAAGCGCGGCCCGGCCTACTCCGATCTGCACAACTTGAAGCCAGCCGATGCCAGTGTGAACTCGGCGCGGTCAAACAAGATTTACGACACCAGCGACACCAGCGATGCCAAGTACCAGAAGCCCGGCCACCCGGAGGCCAAGCTGACAAGCGAAGACTCCGACTCGTGGGAACCACCGGCTGTTGTGCGGGGAGAGATTGCCCGTGCAGCGTTCTATATGGATGTTCGCTACTCGGGCGATAAGACCAACGAGAACGATCTACAGCTCACCAATGATCTGTCGGCGATCAGCTCTGACACTGTCTTCTTCGGCAGACTGGACACGCTGCTTGAGTGGCACATAGCCGACCCGGTAGACGCCGCTGAGCGCACCAGAAACGATCTAGTGTACTCGGACTACCAGAAGAACAGAAACCCGTTTGTGGATCACCCAGAGTGGGTGGTGGCGACTATGGCAACCCGGCGAGCGAGCCGTGCGTGTTGAGTCAGCCCACAGTCGATGGCGAGAGTCTCCGGTTCGATCTCAAGCTAACAAGCTCCGGCCGCTACCGGGTTCTCCGGAGCAACGACTTGATCAACTGGACGTCGGTTGAGGAATTTGAAGCTTCATCGGGCAACCGACAATTGAAGCAGCAGATGTTTGGCCCGGTTTGTTTCTTTCAAGTGCTGCAACGCCCGGACGGAGACTAGACCGAAGATGACCAAGCTCGCCCAACTAAAGCACCCCGACCCGATGCATCTGGAAGCCGCCGTTGGCTGGATTCAGCTTGGGGACTACGACTCTGCCAATGACGAGTTGGAGAAGATTCGAGCCGAATGGCGTGCGCACCCTGATGTGCTGGAGTTGCGGTGGCTGATCTACTCAAACGATGAACAGTGGGATGCGTGTCTGGATATTGTTTCGGCGATTGTGAAGATGGCCCCGGATCGAGCACAGGGTTGGTTGGACAAAGCCTTCTCACTGCGCCGGGCAAACGATGGTGGCGTAGAGAAAGCCAAAACGGTGTTGCTCGAAGCCGCCCTTACTTATGACGGGGTTACCGTCGTTTTTTTGTCAGGTCTTCAAGATATTCTTCATAAGCCGTTTTGCCATTGCCGTCAGGGTCTAAATAAGAGTCTATGGCATAAAGAGGATCTAAATTATTTGCCTTTTCGTAGGCATCAGGCATTCCGTCACCATCGATATCACCTGGGGCCGGGGCCTTATCAATACTCTTAGTAAAAAAGTCATACTCCTTCTTTAATCGATTATAGATTTTCATATTTGCCGACTTAACATTATTTGTTTCTGAAATATCCTTTTCAAGGTTATATAATTCACCTCCATTGAGAGCGACATACTTCCATTTACCACTTCGATGTTCCATGATTTCATAGACGTGCTTTTTCACATCGCCATACCAACCGGCGATAAAATTTGCATAAAACTCACTGTCTGACCGGTCGCCTGAATTAAATAATAGATCAGAAAGATCCCTTCCATCATGAGGTCGATCAGCAGGCATACTGCCCCCGGTCATTGCCATAAAGGTGGGGAACCAATCCATCATTATCCCAGACTTTGCTTCAATTCTGTTCCCTTCGATCTTCCCCGGCCAACGCACAATACAGGGCACTCGTATGCCCCCCTCGTATACCGAAGCTTTTCCGCGTCTAAGTGGATAAGCAGATTGGTTGGGTTTGCGTAGACTGTGATGCCCCGGTCCATTGTCGCTGGTGAAAATAACCATGGTGTTTGAATCTATCCCAAGGTCTTTAAGCTTTTTTAAAATCTGCCCTGTGCTCCAATCGATTTCTTCAATGGTATCACCCAGTAGTCCGCCGGCAGATTTACCTCGAAATTCTTCCGAACAGGCTAGGGGGCCATGGGGGTATGTATGCGGTAAGTAAAGAAAGAATGGTTTCTCCTCTTTGACGCTCTTTTCAATAAAGCCGATCGCCTTTTCTGTATAACTTTTTGTGAGCGTATTCAGGTTCGCCGGTTGAATCGCAATTTTGGTATTTTCATACAAGGGCACACCCTTGCTATAGGCGCTATGGTAGGGGTTATTTGCCAGCCCCCACCAATAGTCAAAGCCGAATTTTGTAGGGAAGAACTTCTCTGAATCTCCGAGATGCCACTTGCCTATACATGCTGTGGCATATCCCGAGTCTCGCAAGGCTTGGGCTACGGTTATTTCGAAATCTGATATGCCGCCTGTATCATGCTTAGGATTTAACCACCTAAGCATTGCTTTATCTTTGGCTCTATGGGGATATCGACCTGTAAGGAGTGCGTATCTTGAGGGTGTACAAACAGATGAACCTGCATAAAAATCGGTGAAGCGAATACCTTCTTTTGCCATCTGATCAATGATGGGCGTTTTAATTTTAGGCGCCCCGTAACAGGATAGATTGTTATAGCCCAGATCATCTGTGAAAATAAACACGATGTTAGGTGGGTTGCTTATGGTAGCGTCTGACGCATTGCTACCATTGCAAATGACCGTTGAGATTAGTGCTACCAGAATGATTAATCTAGATTTCATAAGTTGTTATCCTTTAAATTAGTTACGCATTCTCTTGTTCTGATGTTTCTACTTTACTTTATAATTCATCTTGGGAAGATGGGCAGACAGTTTCTTTATCTCTGCGGCAAACTCCGGGTTCCCGGCTAGGTTAGTCCACTCGTTTGGATCTTTGCGTTGGTCATAGAGCTCCTCGCCTCCGTCATTATAGCGTATGTAACGCCAGCGTTCAGTCTGGATGGCGTGGTTGTTGAATCCGTAAGTCATCAAGGCAGGGCGGTTCCATTGTTGCGTTGGATTATTCATTAGCGGTTTAAGGCTTTGGCCATCCAATCCGTCTCGCTCCGGTAAACCGCACAAATCAATCAGCGTAGGATAGAGGTCAATCAAGCTAACAGGCCGATGGCAGAGTTGCCCATTGTTTCCACCTTCGGGCACTGAAATAATCAGCGGCGTTCGTGTCGAAACATCCCACAAGGCATGTTTGCGCCAATGCTCTTTCTCGCCCAGATGCCAGCCATGGTCTCCCCATAGCACAATGATCGTATTGTCTGCGTGTTTACTCTTCTCTAGAGCTTCTAACACCCGTCCGATTTGAGCATCGGCAAAGCTGATGGTTGCGAGGTAGGCTTGCACTGCGACAGGCCACTGGTTATTGGCGATGACGTTTTGGTGGTCCCCGCCAGGCGTGGCAAAATTTCTTTCTCCTGAAGGATCATAAACTTCACGCGCCAGCTTGTTACCGAAGGCCGGTACGTCATTGAGATCGTCTTCCTGAACTACCGGTAGTTCAATTTCATCGATGGGGTGCAGGTCGAAATACTTCTGCGGAACTTCCCAAGTCAGATGTGGCTTTGTCAGTCCGTAGGCCAGGAAAAAAGGCTTTTCTTGAGGCTTCTCTAATTCAGCAATAATCCAGTTTGCGGTTTTGCCGTCAAACATCTCATCATCACTGCATGCAAGTGGCCCCCAGGGAACCCACGCAGACTTCGGTAAATTGCTGTCGCGTTTGGTGCGGTGACTTTTTGAGCGCGAAGGTTTGAAATAGTCATCCCAGGAGTCTTCATCATACGCAGACGTTCCATGGAAAATCTTTCCAGCACCACGAGCCGAGTATCCTGATGCACGAAAGTGCTGCATCAGGGTAACGGCATTCGGGAGTTTACCCCGAAGCTTCTCCCCGTTTCCATAGACGCCAGAGTTGGAAGGAGTAATGCCCGTCAACAGACTGATTCTTGATGGGTTGCACAGTGGCGCTGAGCAATAGGCGTGCGTGAAGGAAATTCCTCGATCTGCCAATCGGTCGATATTGGGTGTTTTGACATTCGGATGTCCCTTTAGATGCCCAACCCAATTATTTAAATCATCGACTGCGATGAAAAGCACATTGGGCCTTCGGCCATCGTCAACACCTTCCACGCGCGGTGTGACGAAACACCCCATCGCTGATATCAGTACGATGAGCAGTAGCCTGATCAGAAGTCGTGGTCGATTCATTTCATGTTCTCGTCTTGCCGCCGTGTTTGCGGAGGAGGTCGCTGACTTATTATTGTTTTGTTTGAACGCGATGGAAAAATCTAGCGGTGTTCTGCCATCTTTATACTTCGCATTCACATCCGCCTTCGGCGATTTCCGTGTGACCTTTAGCAGCCGCAAGATGCAAAGCGGGCAATCATTCCGCGCCGTCTGTCGTGAGGAGGGCGCTCCATTCGTTCCTGTACCGCACCCGGGTGTTCAAGGTGGCGTCCCGGGTTAATTTGATTGTGCCCCCTTCGTGCATCTTGGCTTTGGGATCAACGGCACCCCCAATTCTCCTCGGGTCGCTTCCGTCCGTGGTGTAGTAAACTACACCCTGCGAGGAGGTGATTTGAATCGACCGGCTGTTGTCGGTTGCGCGTTTAAATTCGGGGGGCGGCATGTCTGAAATAATGCCGTGGCTGTACAGTTGGGCCAAAACAATCTCACTCCGGGCCGGGAAGTATTCGTGGGCGAGTCGGTTGATTTCGTGAATCCAGTCGTCGTCGCGGCTGCGTGGGCGCCTTTCGCGCGATGCAGCGCCGCCGGAAGGTGTTTGGGAGGAGTCGCCCCAACGGGCTGATTCGCAAACAACCGCGCTTTCGATGGCCTTTGCCCTTGCCTGAAACCGCCTTTGCACGGACTTGGCGGTCAGCACACCGTCATTGAAAAAATGTTTTTGTATCCGGTCACCGGCACGGATCCGGAACTCCTCGTTCTCAAGGCACTGCTGCCAGATCCACTGCGGGTTGCTGCCGGAGTAGCTCTCACCAGCGGGGAATGGGCCGGTGCGGTCCTCACGGACATCCCTGAACGTGTGCTCCGCGTCCCAGGCAAAAAAACGGAAACCGTCCCGGCTGTTACGGTTGCGAATGCCGTACCAGTTGTTCGGGCCGAAATTCTGCCCCCAGGCGCTGACTGGGGCGTCATAGTTGCCGCCGTAAAAGATCACCAGCATGTAGTCGATCAGGTTGTCCACATCCAGCAGACATTCGTACTCCGGGTTGTTCGAGCCGTCTGCATTCCTGCCGAGCATCCTGAAGTAGGCTTCATTCGTCCGGAGCCCCGCCTTGGCCTGTTTCCAGAGCCGCTCCCAGGCGTCGAGGTTTCCGTCATTGGCCATCACGCCAACGCTCCGGTTGCGGTCCTTGAGATAGGTGCGCCCTTTCTTGATGGAGTCGTACTCCTCCTTTTTGCCGCCAAAATATGATTTGCCGAACGATGCTTTGATCCGTTCGCAGGTGTTGTACAGCCCCCAGTATTGGCCATTGATGAACAGGTGACAAAACTCGCCTCGGGCGGCCGGTTGCCCCATGGCCAACTGCAGGTCCCGGTTGAATTGATCCCGCAAAAAGATCGCCCGGTCCTTGTCTCCTATGTGCCACGAGTAATTTTGGAATGTTCGCAGGTCGAAATTGTCAAAGGTCTTTGCGCCGGCGTTGCCGAAGAGTGGGAAATCCAGTTTGGAAGGGCCATAGGTATCGCGAAAGAACAGTCGGAAGGAGTGCTTGGGATTGTACCTGCGCCGGCTGAAACCGCCACGAATTCGGATACCGCAGTCAATCTGAAACCCCTTTGAGCCATCAGGCTGAATAAACTCGACGGAGCAGGGGCGTTCGGCCTCGCGCCCATCCCATTCGGCGTTGGCATAGATGCCGCTCTTCCGGTCGAACAGGTCATCCAGGTTCATCACGACAGAGAACGACGGCAGCGAGCGAAAACCGGCAATCAGTTCCTTGGAGTAGCGCGGGTCATCGACGATCCGGGAATCCATCCCGTAATCCACCTTGTTCTCCCCCCAGTTGTACGGGAAGGACTCCGGCGGCAAGCCGTCAGGGGATTGTCGAATGATATCGTTCACAAAAAGGAACGTGCGTGTTGTCGGCGACGAGGGCTTGAAGCTTGGCTTGAAGGCGGTCGCGCGCACCGTTGTCGTGGAGTCAATCGTCAAGGGTGAGCCGTAGAGATTCCCGTTATCCTCATTTGGTTTGGTGCCATCCAGGGTATAGCGAATCTGTGCCCCCCCCGTCTTCGTTGACAGGCTTAACTGAAACGGTTTTTTGTGCCAGCCACGCCTTACACTGTATTTCACATTGCCTGCTTCTCCGGCGATCGGTTTTCCGTTGGCAGCCCCCGGGGTAGGTTTGCCAAAAAACTGTTCCACTTTATCCGGATTTTTCTGCCAGTTAGAAGAGAGCCCGTAGGAGATGTCCTTTTTCTGTCTTGGATAGGCTGGCACGAATTCGTGGATGGTCTTGAGTCCGTCTCTGGCAAACAGGCCGAGATACTCGCCCTTTCCCTTGAGGGCGAAATTCGCATGCAACGGGGCGTTCGGATCGGCGCGGTCCTTGCCCGAGAGAAAAATAACCAGATGCTCGCCCGGCACGATTGTGATTGTCGGAATCTTCCATCGCATCGGTTTTTTTCGGTTGTCCGTCAAGTAGGTGCCAGAAAGATCGACCGACTGTTCGCCGTAATTATGGAGTTCAAGCCAGTCGCTGTGGTCGCCGTCTTCGTCCTGCAAACCCGAGTCATTGATGGCGGCGAACTCGTTTATAACGATCGTTGGGTCGGCATGCGCCGCGAGACCAAGCACCATCGTGAGCAGCAGGGGATGCGTCATCACTGTTTTAAGCCGGATCATGGCGGAGAAGTGGTTCAGCGAGTGGCGGCTTCCTTTTCCCGGATGGCCTTCAGTTCGTCCCTGCTGGCTTTTCTGTCACCATCGGAGTCGAAGCGTTTCCAGCGGGACTGTTGCTCTTCCGGTTTCCCGTCTTCAAGGCCGCTGATACTGCGGCGTATGTAAGCATCATATGGATTGTAGTTGTTGCGGCTCAGATTCCCGATGATTCTCTTTTTTTCCGCGTCGTCGAGTGTGCCGTTTTTGTTTGTATCGTAGCGAACGCTCACCCGTTTGGTCTCCGCGCTCCGTGCTGTTTCCCACTCATTCCCGTCGAACCGGTTGTTTTTGTTTTTGTCGTACAAGTCCAGCCACCGTTTTGGCGGGCCTTCCTTTTCGCCCTCCTTTCGGCGTTCACTGTCTCGAAGCTCGGCGATGCGGCGTGATCGCTCCTGTGCCTCCATTTTTGTGGCCAAGCGCATTTTTTCTCGCTCGTTTTTATTTAGAAATCCATCTTGGTCCTTGTCGAAATGGGCCAGCATTTTTTTGCGCATATCGGCAAGGGGCGTTTTGCCCGGTTGCTCAGGGTTTGGGTAAAGCAACGGCCAAGGGACGCTGGATGAACGTTTTTGCGCGAGTGCGTCAAGCTGCCCGCTCACAAAACAGCCCAAGAGTGATACAAGCAGTAGATTTCTTTTCATGAGATATGAGCTAAGGCGGCGAAACACTCCCAATTTCAGGATCAAAACACAAACATCCGCTGCCGAAAAATGCAGTCTCCACGGTAATGTAACGATTTGGGACAGGAAATCCTGACGCCACCCGTTTATTATCCGCTG
>Ga0208879_1001583_pt1 | contig 21253 bp, 22 predicted proteins | sample Knorr_S15_td_Bot_FD_185605 | JGI IMG/M metagenome (GOLD analysis project Ga0208879, IMG submission 185605) | Marine microbial communities from Southern Atlantic Ocean transect - Knorr_S15_td_Bottom_ad_5009_LV_A (SPAdes) (version 2) | ecosystem: Environmental > Aquatic > Marine > Oceanic | place... | reverse complement strand
AAATTGGCAATGAAAATTAAACAGTAAATTGCTACAAGTGACAAGATTAGATAAGCAAAAAAATTAATTACGGCACGTATTATACATTCTAATAGTTTCATGATTACTTTTCAAATTTTTGGGAAATTGTACATTCTTTTAAAAAAAAAACAATTTAAAACGAATGATTGATTAATTATTATAACCACTGGATAAGTTAGGAAAATACTTAGCTTAGATTTAGCTTCGTGATCTCGATTCATAATAGATTTTATATACTCGTTTATCAAATGTAATTTAAAGGAAGATTACTGGTTTGTTTAATTTCTTCCATGGCAAAACTAGTTGTAACATCCGATAGATCAATTTTATCGGTCAGTTTTTTATAAAATTCATCAAATTTGCCTATACTTGGAACCAATACTTTTAAGAGATAATCGGTTGTTCCGCTTAGCCGATAAAATTCTACAACCTCATCCATTTCTTTAACACCGTCTATAAATTTTTTTGACCATGCCATATTATGTTGACTTGTTCTAATTTGAACAAAAGCCACAGTGGAAAGATTTATTTTATTTCGATCAATGACGGCTACTTTTTTTTTAATATAGCCTTGCTTGTATAGTTTGCTTATTCTTAACCAACAAGGTGTTGATGATAAATTTACCTTTTTTGACAATTCGGCAACGGGTATGTCAGCGTTGGTTTGCAATAAGGATAAAATTTTCTTATCTATATGATCCATAACAATATATTCTACAATAATATAATAATATAGAATTATAATCTATTTAATAGCATTATTCTTACTATTTTTGACTTATTTTACTATAAAACTTTACTTTATTAGAATTATATACTATAAATCTCATCAAATAGCGCTGATTTAAATCAAATTGCAGGCGCTATATAAATCTTGCTAAAGCGATGATCTTTTTAGACCACCGCATTGGCCGGTGGTTTTTTTTTGAGACAACTCAATTTAAACCGGGTTATTAAATTTGTGCACCCGACAAATGTCAAAGCACTAAACAAAAAGGAGAAAAAATGAAAAAAACACTAGTAACAATCTTTTTCTTTATTTTTAGCTTTGCTGCTTATGCCGCTGAACCTTTAGTGGATGCAAAATGGTTAAATAATAATTTAAAAAATAAAGAAGTTTTTGTTTTGGATATTCGAAACAAAATCGATAAAGGTTCTTATGAAACGTTCACACAAGGTCATATTCCAGGCTCCATACATTCCGATTATCTTCAAAACGGATGGAGAACAAAAGTTGATGGAATTATCGGTCAATTGCCACCCGTTAAAGATCTTGAACAATTAATCGGTAGTCTTGGAATTGGTAATAAAAATCATGTAATCGTCGTTTATGGCGGTGTTAGCTCGAGTGATTTTGGCAGTGCCTCAAGAGTCTATTGGACGTTTAAAACTTTGGGTCATGAGGAAGTATCCATCTTAAATGGCGGCTATAAAGCTTGGGAGTCTACAGGTTTTAAAATTGAAACTGGCGAGCATAATCCAAAACGAGTAAAGTTTATAGCTAACTATACTGACAAGTATTATGCTAATGCTGACGATGTTATTAAAGTTATCGAGAATAATAACATCGGCTTAGTTGATGCCAGACCTGCTGCTTTTTTTGTTGGAGACAAAAAAAAGAAGCAAGCTTTAAGAGCAGGAAGAATTAAAAATTCTATCAATTTAGAGCAACAAACTTTGGTTAACGAAGATGGCACTTTTAAATCGGTAGAGGAAATTAAGATACTAATTTCACAAGCGGGTTTGAATGGTAAAGACGGCTACATATCCTACTGTAATACAGGACACTGGGCTTCCATAGGATGGTTTGCTTTAAGTGAAATAGCTAAAGAACCAAATGTTAAGAATTATGACGGCTCTATGGTTGATTGGACATTTGATCCTAATAGAGAAGTTATAAAAGGCTAATTTGAGAAATTAGTTATAGGCAGGAAAAGGGGGAGAACGCACTCCTTTATGTTAATGTTAATTGACTAACTCTTACTTCCTCTTTTTCTGATCTAAATAAATTATATAGCTTTCCAATATGTTAAAAGCAAAAAAAATTGATTTTTTCGTACTTTCATTTGGGTTGATCAGTTCGATTTTTTTAGTATATTTTTTCAAACAGATAATTAACTTCCAACATTCTTTGATATTTGTAATAGGTCTGTTGTTGGGACTTACTTTATATCACGCTTCGTTTGGATTTACTGGCGGTTGGAGAAATTTTATAGAACGGTCTGATAGCAGTGCTCTTAGAGCACAATTTTTAATGTTGGCATTTGCAATTCTTTTGTTCTCCGGATTTGTAAATTCAAAAAGTATATTCTATGAAAATTCAATTGTAGGTTCTATAGCCCCTACAAATGTTTCTGTAATTATAGGCTCGTTTATTTTTGGACTTGCTATGCAGCTTGCGGGAGGTTGCGGTTCTGGCACTTTGTTTACCTTGGGTGGGGGTAATACAAAAATGTTTATAACTCTAATTTTCTTTATAGTTGGTTCATTGGTTGGAACTTATAATTTTACATTTTGGTTGGATTTACCTTCCCTGGGAAACATATCTTTACTTGAAAAATTTGGAATTATTAATACAGTGTTAATACAGCTTATATTTATTAGTCTTTTATACATGCTGTGTTCATTTATTGATAAAAAAAGAAATACAGTGCTTAACCACAGTGATATTTTTATATCCAATGGTTTTAATGCAATCAAAGGCCCTTGGCCTTTATTTCTTGGAGCGATTCTTTTAGCAATACTGAATTTCTTAATGCTAAACATTGCTGGTCACCCATGGTCTGTAACTTTTGCTTTTGGATTATGGGGAGCTAAAATTGCTGATTTTGTTGGAATTGATGTTGCAAGTTGGACTTTCTGGACTTTTGATTATCCTAAAATAGCTCTTAAAAATAGTATTTTTGCTGATCATACCTCAATATCTAACATTGGAATTATTCTAGGAGCTTTAATCGCTTCGAGTCTTGCGGGGTCATTTAGTCAAAAAACTAAAATTAATTATAAGATCTTATTAGCTGCCATTCTAGGAGGTTTTTTTATGGGGTTTGGAGCGCGTCTTGCTTTTGGTTGTAACATTGGAGCTTTATTTAGTGGCATTGCCTCTGGCAGTTTACATGGTTGGGCTTGGTTTTTGTTTGCTTTCATCGGAGCCTATTTTGGAGTTAAAACAAGAAGGTGGTTTTATTCATGAAATCAATAATTTTTGTAGTAGTTTTTTGTTTTTTTATAGGATTGGGTTACATTGACCACTCGAGATACGGCATAGTTTATAATCCGCTTGAGAAATTTAAATCAGACTTATTAGAAGATAGTGAAGAAAAACAATTATTAAGTGCTCCATGCTCAGAATTTGGTGGCGGCTAAATGATAACCTTCTACCCCCAACTAAGAAACCTATCGTTGGATAATTTATTTAGTAGGCCATATAGTTAATGGATAAAAAAATTTACATAATACACGAAAATGATGAGTGGGTAGTTCCATTAAGAGAAGAATTAAAAAAAACAAATGCCCCTTACAAAGAATGGCATATGGGTAGAGACAAAATTGATTCTTCAAATATTCCACCCAATGGTGTTTTTTATAATCGTATGAGTGCAAGTTCACATACTCGAGGACATCGTTATGCTCCAGAGGATACAAAAGTGGTTTTGAATTGGCTAGAAAATCACAAACGAAGAATAATAAATAATTCAAAAGCTTTGAAGCTAGAAATAAGCAAGCAAAAACAGTATCAAGAACTGAAAGAGCATAATATCAGATTTCCTAAAACCTTTTTTTGTAAAGACAAAAATAGTTTATTAGAAAATTCTAATAATTTTGACAAACCATTTATTACAAAACATAATCGTGGCGGTCGTGGTTTAGGAATTAAATATTTTAACAATGCCAGTGAATTAGACAAGCATGTAAATAGTGATCAATTTGAATCTTCTATTGACGGCACAACTCTTCTTCAAGAATATATCATTGCTGATCCTCAAATAATTACCAGAGTTGAGTTTGTTAATAGCAAGTTACTTTATGCTGTTCAAGTCGATGCAACAGAAGGTTTCGAATTATGTCCAGCTGATCCTTGCAATTTAGAAGAAAAATTTTGCCCAGCCAATCCTGATGGAAATAAATTTATGATTCTAAAAAATTACAAAAATACTGAAATTTCTAAATACCAATCGTTAATAAAATCAAATGGAATTGAAATTGCTGGAATTGAGTATATTAAAGGGAAAGACGGTCAGTTTTACACTTATGATATTAACACTAATACAAATTATAATTCTATTGCTGAGAAAAAAAGTAGTTCAAAAGGAATGCAAACTATTGCAAAATTTTTGTTCGATGAATTGAATTTAAGAGTCTAATGAAAAATTTTACTGTGTATATGGTGTTCTACTAAATATTTTTTTAACATAAGGTTCAAGGTCCTTGAGAGTTAATGATTTGTAGTTTGGATCAAAAGATTTTTGGTCCCAGTTTTCGCAAAAATCTACAGTATCTTTATAGTATTTGCGTCCTCTGTATTTATCTCTTTCATTTTTATTTCCACCTAGGTGATGTGCATAATAATACATTTGAAATTCCCCATGTTTTTCAACTATCCAATGTGTTTTTTCATTGACATAGGGCTTGAGTACTGCGGCAGCATAACCAGAGTGATTTAATGGAGCTAGCTCATCACCTATATCATGCAGTAAAGCAGCAACAATCATTTCATCATCTGCTTTGTCATTTAAAGCTCTAGTAGCTGTTTGCAATGAATGTTCCAATCTATTTATTTTGTAGCCCTCTAAAGTTTTAGTTAATCCACTCATAAATTTTATTATACGATCGGCGGTACCCTCAATGAATTTTTTTTCATGTTTACTTAACAAAAGATAATCCTCCTTGGTACCTTTCCCCATTTCTGTAAAACTTACAGTTGCCATTTTTAGTTATTTGACCCTGTGCTTAGTAAAGAAAGTTGAGTTACTTTACGATCTCCAAGTTCATCGATAATTTTTATAGGATACTCACCAGTAAAATAATGGTCAGTTAATTGAGGATATGTACTGTTTCTTTTTTCAAATCCCATAGCTTTGTACAATCCATCAATAGATAAAAATTTTAAAGATTTAGCACTTACAAATTTACAAATTTCACTTACAGATTTATTTGCAGCCAAAAGCTCTTTTTTGGTTGGCATATCGACTCCATAAAAATCAGGATATTTTATTTCTGGACTAGCAATTCTAAGGTGAACTTCTTTTGTCCCCGCATCATATAACATTTTTACGATTTTATGTGCCGTTGTTCCTCTAACAAGTGAGTCATCAACTAAAATAATTTTTTTACCTTTAATTGATGATTTGTTAACATTTAATTTTAATTTAACTCCCAAACTTCTTATTTTTTGAGTAGGTTCAATAAAGGTTCTTCCAACATAATGGTTCCTAATTAAACCTAAATCAAAACTTATACCTGTTTCTTGACTATATCCTAAAGCAGCAGCATTCCCTGAATCTGGCACAGGAACTACAAGATCAGCTTTAATTTTTTCTTCTTTAGCAAGTTCTATTCCAAACTTTTTTCTATATTCGTAAGCTGTTTTGCCATTTAGTAAACTATCAGGCCTTGAAAAATAAATATATTCAAATACACAAGGTTTAATTTTTTTTGGAGGAAAAGGTTTTAGGCTTTTTAGTTCATCGTTTTCCACATACGCAATTTCACCATTTTCTACTTCACGGACAAATTTTGCTCCAATTATATCTAATGCACATGTTTCTGATGCAAACACATAAGAATTTTTTAATTTTCCAATCACTAATGGTCTAATTCCGAAAGGATCTCTAACGCCTATCAAAGTTTTTTGTGTAAGCATAACTAAAGCATATCCACCTTGTATTTGAAAAATTGCATCAATGACTTTATCTATTTTTCTCTCTCTCTTGGATTTTGCAATTAGTTGAACAATAGTCTCAGTATCAGAAGTAGTATAAAATATTGCACCTTCCTGAACCAGCTTATTTCTCAGAGTAATTGCGTTAGTTAAATTACCATTATGCGAAACCCCAATACCACCCGCATTAGTATCAGCAAAAAAAGGCTGAATATTTCTTAAAGCTGCTCCGCCTGTTGTGCTATATCTGTTGTGTCCGATTGCAAATTTTCCAGGTAATTTTTTTAATACCTTTTCTTTATTAAAATTATCTCCGACTAAACCAAACCTTTTTTCAGAATGGTATTGTTGACCATCAAAGGAAACTATTCCACAGCCTTCTTGGCCTCGGTGTTGTAGAGCATGTAGTCCAAGGGCTGTTAAAGTTGCAGAGTCAGGAGTATTGCTTATTCCAAATACTCCACATTCTTCTTTTATTTTCGGATTATAATTCTTGTATTTTATCTTTTGTATCCTCATATTGTTTTTTGTCAGGAAATTCTTTGATTAAATAGTTACTACCTTTTTTAACATATGGAAAGGTTAAGGAATCATTAAGTTTTATCGGCCATTTACTATGATTATAGAATATATTTACAGTTGAAAAAATACATACGCTTATAATATATCCTCTTAAAAATCCAAAAAAGAATCCAAAGATTGTATCCAATTTTCCAAATCCAGAATAACTTACGACTTTTCCTATTCCTTTATTAATCATTAAAATAATAAAAATAACTACTACGAATAGAGCAATGCCCAAAGTAACATCTAATACATATTCATTCTCAATAATATCTTTTACATAAGGCTTAACTCTTGGAAAAAGCATAAGGGTAATTACATAGGCTAATAACCATTTTGATGCTGCCAATATACTTAAAACAAATCCTTTTCTAGAACATTTAATTAACGAGAGTATAGTTATTATTAAATAAAACAGATCAAAACTTGAAATATTATCAAAGAAATCTTTTAATGTTTCTAACATTAATTATTTCTTTCCAAATGGTTTAGTTAATAAAATTAATGATGGAAGAAGAGTTAAAACAGAAATCATTGCCAACAACATAGCCAAACCAGTAAATACTCCAAAATAAATAGTTGGTATAAAGTTTGATAAGACTAAAATAGAAAATCCAAAAACGATTGTTATTGAGGTATTAAGTATAGCTATACCAACTGTAGAATGACATAATTTTATTGTTTTTTCATAACTATTGTTTTGAAAAAACTCTTCTTTAAATCTATATATGTAGTGAATACTGTTATCTACAGCTATACCAATTGTAATTGCTGCAATAGTTATAGTCATCATATCTAGAGGAATTTCAAGCAAACCAATTATTCCTAATATAAAAAACGCAGCAATGAAATTTGGAACGACACCTATTAAAGAAAGTTTTATATTTCTGAATAATATTAAAAACATTGCAAATATACCTGACATAACAAAACCTAATGTAAGAATTTGTGACTTAAATAAACTTTGTAAGAGATTATTAAATAATATTAAAACTCCAGTTAATTTATATTCATTACTTTCAAGTCCTATTTGATTTTCTAAATCATATTCAATTTTTTTAATTAAATCATTTCTTCTTAGATTTTTTTCTGAATCTTTGATTCTAAGACTTATTCTAGCTTCGTTATCTTCAATTGAAATGTAAGGATCTATGACTTCTTTTTTTATTGTATCTGGTATTTTAGAATAAAAAACTCCTATTTCTAAAGTATCAAGAGGTTTGTTATTATTTAATTGTTTTGCTACCTTTAAAATTGATGAAAAAGACAAAACTTTACCCACAAAAGGATTGCTTTCCAAATAGCTATGAACTTTTTCTATTTTCTCTATTTTATCCTTAGTAAACCAGTATTTTCTGTTATCATGGTTTTCTTCGTCACCCCAATCTTCAAATTCGTCATCGGCTACTGTTAATTTATCTTTTTCAAAAGTTGGAAATTTTATAATTATATCAAGAGGAGTTGTGCCACCCAATTTTTCATCAATCAATTTCATACCTTTATATATTTCGGTGTTTTTATTGAAGTAGTTAATAAAACTATTTTCAACTTCTAATCGACTAATACCTACGATGCTAGAGATTATAACTACTAAGGTAATTAAAAAAATTGTTGGCCTACTATTTATTGAAATTTCTCCTAAAAATTCTGTTATTTTTGATTTACTTTCTACTTCAATATTAATTTTTTCAGTGGATAATAAATTAATCAGAGTTGGTAATAATGTGAATGTTATTACGAAGGATATTATTAAACCTAAAGACATCATCCAACCAAAGTCTATTACTGGTTTTATTTCACTAAAGATTAAAGATAAAAATGCACAAATAGTAGTTAAAGCAGTATAAATTATTGGCCAAAACATTTTACTTGTTGTCATAAATATAATTTCAGAATTTTTAAGATTTGGATTATTTTTTTTTAATTGAAGAAAACGAGTGCTCATATGAATATTCATGGCCATTGTTAAGATCAACATTAATGCAATAAAGTTTGAAGATATGACTGTTACTTTCCACCCAATTAAACCAAGCAGACCAGTCATAATTAATACTGAAAAAAAACAACTACTTAAAGGTACAATGATCCAAATTAATTTTTTAAATACGAACCAAAGAGTAACAATTATAAATAGCAATACGCCTATTCCGAAAACAATAATGTCATTTTTTATAAAAGACATCATATCATCAGCAATCATTGGAATTCCACCTAGATAAATTTTCCCTATATTTTTATAAGATTTAATTAGCTCTCTTATCTCAACAATATTTTTATGATTTTTTTTCTTACGAAGATCTTTATACTTTTCTATTTCTTCTTTACTTTTATCATCTAAGTTTTTTAAATTTACATCTTCTTTTATATTAACTATTATTCCAGTTGTTTTGCCATCTTCGCTTATTACAAAATTTTTAAAAACAGGACTGCTTAATATTTCTTCAAAACCTCTTTCTATATCTACGTTTTCACTTTTAAGAGTTGTAAAATTTTGAAGTCTTTCTGCTAATGGAGCGTCGGAGTTGTTCAAGAGTGGAACATCTAATAATGTAATGACACTATAAACCCAATCGAGACTTTGAATTTTGTATTTTAAACTTAATAGATTATTAAGTGATTTTTCCGAGATCATAGCTTCCTCGGGCGTATAAGTTAATATCAAGAATTCTTTAGAACCATATCTATTATTAACCTCTTTTAAATATTTTAAATCCGGATCGTTTTCCAATAAAAGTGTATCCGATGAAGCGTCAAGCTTGAAATCTTTTGAATAATAGCCAAAACTAACTAATAATAAAAACAATACTAAAATAGTAAGTTTTGGTCTGTAAATTATATTTTTTCGATAAAACTGTGAAAACATTCAATACTAACTTATATATTTTAAATTAGTTATTTTGAAGATCTTTAAATTTAGTAAACATAGCTTCAAATTCAAGCATTACATTGCCTGTTGGACCGTGTCTTTGTTTACCAATAATTATTTCAGCTAGATGAGAGACATCATTCATTTTTGCCTGCCATTCAGCATGCTCTACGGTTGCTGGTCTCGGTTCCTTTCCTTGAAGATAATATGCTTCTCTATAAACAAACATTACAACATCAGCATCTTGTTCAATAGAGCCCGATTCTCTTAAATCTGAAAGCTGAGGTTTTTTATCATCTCTATGTTCAACTGCTCTAGATAGTTGAGAAAGAGCTAATACTGGCACAGATAGTTCTTTTGCTAAAGCTTTAAGTCCTTGTGTGATTTCTGAAATTTCTTGGACTCTCCCTTCTCTAAAGTTTGATGCTTTCATCAATTGTATATAATCAACAACAACCATATCCAGTCCATATAATCTTTTTATCCTTCTAGCTCTATTACTTAATGCGGCAATACTTATTGCTGGTGTTTCATCAATATAAAGCGGCAACTCTGATATATTTTTTGAAATTTCTATAAATTTATCAAATTGTTCCTCAGAAATTTTCCCACGTCTAATATCATTAGATTTAATTCTGGATTGTTCAGCAAGAATTCTTGTTGAAAGTTGCTCAGATGACATTTCAAGTGAAAAAAAAGCTATTGTAGATTTTCTTCCATCATTTTGAATTTTTTTAGCAGCATTAAAAGCTATATTTGTTGCTAGAGCTGTTTTACCCATTGATGGTCTTCCCGCAATTATAAGTAGATCTGATTTGTGCAAACCTCCCAATCTATAATCAAGATCAGTTAATCCAGTTGGGACTCCAACTATACCTTCTTCATTTTTGTATGCGCTAGAAGCCATTTCTATTGTCATCTTCATTGCTTCATCAAATTTAACTAAAGAAGAACTGAAAGAACCTTTTTCAGCAAGATCAAAAAGTGATTTTTCAAAATTTTCAATTATTGATTTACCATCATTATCTAAATCATTTGATTTAGCAGTATCAATTATATTTTCAGAAATTTTTATAAGTTCTCTTTTAACATACAAATCGTAAATTAACTTTGAATACTCGATAGCTTGGCGAGAAGATGTAGAAAATTTAGTAATTTTAAATAAATAATTTGGAATATTTAATTCATCTTTTTCGTTTTCAAAATAGTTTTTTAAAGTAATTGGATTAGCTAACATACCACTATATATTAACTTTTCTATAGCCATATAAATTTTTTGATGCATAGGATCATAAAAATTTTTACTATTAATCAACAAATTAATTTCATCAAAAATTTCATTGTTTAATAAAATTGAACCAATTATAGACTGTTCTGCTTCTATATTGTTTGGAAGTTCTTTTATATCGTTTTGAATTACATTAAATGCTTTAACCATGATGCAAATTAAATAATAAACGGTTTTACCTCAAGATTAAAAAAAGGCTGGGGAAAATAATGTATAAATTATTTTGTAGTTTCTTCGGAAACTACCTTGATAAATATTACTGATTGAATTTTAGAGTGTAAGTTTAATATTACTTTAAATGTTCCAAGAGATTTTATTTCTTTAATAGGTTGTATTATTGACGGATTAATATCAATTTTTTCTTTCTCAACTAAAATTTTTGCAATTTCTGATGGTGTTACTGAACCATAAAGTTCTTTATTTTCGGTACTAAGCTTTTTCACTTCAAATTCTTTATTTTGAAGTTTTTCTTGAATGATCTTAGCTTCTTTTTTCTTTTCTTGATCCTTTTTTGATAGTTCTTGCTTGATCTTATCAACTTCTTTAATATTTTCTTTTGAAGCAAATAGGGCTTTTTTTTTTGAAATTAAATAATTTCTTGCAAACCCTCTTTTTACATCAATAACATCACCTATTGATCCGACTTTTCCAACATTTTCTAATAATATTACTTTCATTTAAATTAATGCTAAGTTTCTAGCTCTTTTTATTGATAATGAGAGCTCTCGTTGTTTTTTCTGACTAACAGAAGTTATTCTTGATGGCATAATCTTTCCATTTTCAGTTACATATTTCTTTAAAAGTTTAATATTTTTATAATCAATTATTGGTGCTTCTTTACCAGACAAAGGACACTTCTTTTTAAATTTGTATTTATGTGGTTGGAATATGCTTAATTTATTAAAGTTGCTTTGACTTGACCTTTTTTTATTTCTTTTTTTCATAAATTTAATTAGTTCGTTTTTTTTCTTTTTCTTCTTCTTTTTTACCGAAATAATTAGTTTTTAAATCAAATTCTTTTACTTTGACCGTTAAATATCTAAGAAGATCAGTGTCTATTTTTTCATTTTTTTCTAATTCAGAAATAGTTTTTCCATTTCCTTTAATTTTAAAATGAATATAGTTTCCTTTTTTATTTTTTTTAATTAAATAAGATAAATTTAACAGTCCCCAATTTTCAGTTTTAACTATATTTCCATCAAATGTTTCAACTAATTTAGTGTATTTTTCTTGAATTTTTTTTAATTGGTTTGGACTTCTATCCTGTCTTGCTACTATTGTGTGTTCATATAAGTTCATAATTTATTCTTTTAAAAAAAAGAGGGTATACTATTATAAAAATTTAAATACAACACAAAAAACACTAAGTTTAATAAGGTTTTCTATGTTTTCAGTTATATTTCCTGGTCAGGGATCTCAATCAGTAGGAATGGCCAAAAATTTATATAACAACTATAGATTTATAAAAGAATTATTTGATAAAGCAGATGAAATATTGGGTTTTTCTTTAAGCAAGATAATTTTAGAAGGTCCAAAGGAGGAATTAGATCAAACTGAAAATACTCAACCAGCAATATTTCTAGTTAGTTATTCAATATTTGAAATGATAAAACGAGAGACAGAATTAGATTTGGGAAAAGCAAAGTATTTTGCCGGTCATTCTTTAGGAGAATATACTGCTTTAACAGCTAGTGGATCTCTAGATTTTGATCAGGCAATAAGACTTTTAAAAATTCGAGGAAATGCAATGCAATCAGCTGTACCGAAAGACGAAGGAGGAATGTTAGCAGTACTTGGTACAGAAATAAAAAATATTTATGATTTATTACAAGAGAATGAAAAAAAATATGAATGCTTTATAGCCAATGACAATTCCAATGGTCAAGTAGTGTTGAGTGGTAGAAATAAAGATTTGGGTTTATTAGTAGAGGATTTGAAAAAGAAATCTATTAAAAATATTAAGCTACCTGTCAGCTCCCCATTTCATTGCAAATTAATGAGCTCAGCAACCGAAATTATGAGAAAAGAAATTTCAAATACAGAATTTAAAAATCCAAATAATGTAATTATTTCAAATGTAACAGGCAAAGAAACAAATAATTCAAATCGAATAAAAGATTTATTGATTGAACAGATTGAAAGCCCAGTTAGATGGAGAGAAAGTATTATTTATATGATAAATAAAGAAGTAAGAAAATTTATTGAAATTGGTCCAGGGAAAGTATTATCCGGCTTAATTAAAAGAATTGACAAAAGCGTTAACTTAATATCTGTGAATGAAATAGAAGATTTAAAAAATATAAATTTGAATGATTGATTTTAAAAATAAAAAAATTTTAATTACTGGAGCAACGGGTGGTATAGGACAATCATTAGTAAAAAAATTTGTTTCCTTACAAGGAAATGTATTAGCAACAGGTACAAAAAGTGAAAAATTAGACTTATTAAAAAAAAATTTTCCAAATATAAGTATTTTAAGATTTGATATTTCTGAACATTCTAAAATAGATGAATTTATTGAAAATGTTTCATCACAACTGGTTGGTTTAGATATTTTGGTTAATAATGCTGGAATAAATATGGACAATCTTTCATTACGCATGAAAGATGAAGAGTGGAAAAAAGTAATTGATGTTAATTTAGGATCAACATTTTTGTTATGTAAATATGCAATTAAAAAAATGTTAAAAAATAAATATGGAAGAATTGTAAATATAACTTCTATAGTTGGGCACACGGGAAATCGTGGACAAGCAAATTATGCCGCTTCAAAAGCTGGAATTATTGGAATGACAAAATCTTTAGCCATTGAATATGCAAAAAAAAATATCACTCTCAATTGTTTATCTCCAGGCTTTATTCAATCTAATATGACTGATAAAATTGTAGAAAGTATAAAGGCGGTTTTAACATCTAGAATACCTATGTCAAAATTAGGCACTGGAGAAGACGTTGCTAATACAGCTGCATTTTTATCATCAGATGCAGCTTCATATATCACAGGAGAAACAATCCATGTTAATGGGGGCATGTATATGGCTTGACAAAACCTTTTAATAAATTAATACGGATAAAACAAAAAGGAAGATTATGTCTGATGAAATTTCAAGTAAAGTTAAAAAAATAGTTGCAGATCACTTAGGTATAGATGAATTAAAGGTTACTGAAGAAGCTAGTTTTATAGATGATTTAGGAGCTGATAGTTTGGATACAGTCGAACTAGTAATGGCATTTGAAGAAGAATTTGGTTCAGAAATTTCTGATAGTGAGGCAGAAAAGATATTAACAGTTGGTGATGCAATCAAATTTATAGAGAACAGCAAAACAAACTAATAGCTCTAATAAATGTCTACAAAAGATGGAATAATAATTATTCTATCTTCTCCATCCGGAGCAGGAAAAACTACACTAGTTAAAAAGATTTCTTCTTTAAATAATTACGTCATATCAATTTCACATACAACCAGAACACCCAGAAGTAATGAGGTTCATGGAAGAGATTATTTTTTTATCACCAAAGAAGAATTTAAAAAATTAATAGATAATAATGAATTATTAGAGCATGCAGAAGTATTCAAAAACCTTTATGGATCATCTAAAAAATTTATATTCGATAATTTAAAAAAAGGAAAAAATGTAATATTTGATATCGATTGGCAGGGCACAGAACAAATTAAACAAAAAAAACTTAATTATAAATTGATAACTTTTTTTATCTTACCACCAAGCAGAAAGGTTTTATTTGATCGTTTGTCAAACAGAGACATGAAAAATAAATTAATTGTTGAGGAAAGAATGAAACAATTTGATAAAGATCTTTTACATTGGAAAAAATATGATTTTGTGGCAATTAATGACGACTTGGAAACTTGTTACTATCAAATTGTTGAAATAATTAAAGCTAAATTAAATCAAACTACAATTAATTATGATCAAAAATTTATAGACGATCATATAAAAAAATTAATTCAATAAATTTTCATATTCTTTACATAACTTAAAATAAACTAATGGAGAAAGATTTTGAGGTCTTAAATTAAGATTTAATTTTAATTTTTTTGAAATTTCATCTTTATTTTTAAAAAGGATACTTAGGGGTTTCTTAATCATCTTTCTTCTTTGGTTAAAAAAAATATTAGTTATATACTCCAAGTTTTTTGGATTTTTAATTTCAAAAAAATTTGTTTTTGGTTCTATGAGCAAAATAGTACTTTTTACTTTAGGTGATGGAAAAAAAGATTTTGGAGATATTTCTTTAATTTTTTTTATATTCAATCTCCATGAAGATAATATTGAAAGCCTACCATAATTTTTTTGATTAGTGCTAGCTAAGATTCTATCTGCAACTTCTTTTTGAAACATTAAAATAAATCTTTTACATATAGAATTTAAATTTTTATGTTTAATCCATTTAGCAAGAATTTGAGTTGAAATATTATAAGGTAAATTTCCGAATATAATCATTTTTTCATCTGATAATTCATTCTCTTCCACATTTAATATGTCATCGTTAATTAACATGATTTTGTTATCGAATTTTTCAAGAAGATGTTTTGCTAGATTTTTATCTTTCTCAATAAGAATTAGTTTTTTTGGATTTTTTAATAATATTTGTTCAGTTAGGTTGCCAGTACCTGGACCTACTTCAACCAGAATATTATCTTCAATTATTCCTCCTAAATTTATGATTAATTTTATTATATTTTTATCAATAAGAAAATTTTGTCCTAGGCTTTTTTTAGGTCTAATTTTCATTTAATTTATTAAAAAAATTAATTGCACAAATAAGTGAAGCTGGATCAGATTTATTTTGTCCAATCATTTCATTATTCGTTCCATGATCTGGTGAAACCCTGATAAATGGAAGTCCTAGAGTTAAATTGATTGCATTGAAATTATATAGGGTTTTCATGGGTGTTAGAACTTGATCATGATACATACCAATTGCTACGTCAAATTTTTTTAAATTTTTTGTTGCAAAAAAAGTATCAGCTGAAAATGGGCCTTTAATAACGATTTTTTTCTTAATCAGTTTTTTTATTGCAGGAATTATAATTTTATTTTCTTCACTAATTTTATTTATGCTTTCGCAATGTGGGTTTAGACCTAGCACTGCAATTAATGGTTTTTTATTTAAATGATTTATATAGAATTTGTTTATTTCTAAGACACTGTTAATTATTTTTTTTGAATTTAAACTTTTACTTACAGAATTTATAGGCAAATGAGTAGTAATAGGGCACACAGAAAAATTTGAATTGTAAATTAGCATTGTTCCATTATTTTTCACTTTAGTTTTTAATGACAAATATTCAGTAATACCTAATTGTTTTTTTTTTAAAAAATGTTTTTTTGAAATAGGTCCATTTATTAGTGCATAAGCATATTTTGTTTTTAATAAATTTAAAGCTATGTCAAAACATTCTTTAATATAATTGTTTGATTTATTAGTAATTTTATCGAATATTTTTTTAAAATTAAAATTTACATTTATAATGTTTATAGATTTGTTATTAAGTTTTATTTTGTTAAAATTATTTATTGCAAAGTCTTTAATTCTAAAAGAATAATTAAGTTTTAACATTTGTTTTTTAAACAAAGCTTTGGATCCAATTAATATAATTGGTCTTTTAAATTTTCTAATTATTTTAGATTTATATAATTTAAATATAATTTCTGTAAAAGTACTATATGGTTCGCCCAAAACAATGATTAATGGTTTATAATTCACTGATAAATATATTTTGTTTAATTTTTTTGAAATAAATTAATGATAGTTGATTTAATTGTTTATTTTTTTCAAAAATTATTAATTTTTTTAATTCTTCATCAAAATTAATTTTTTTATTTATTTTTCTTTTATCATTAATCCTTAATATCATAAAATTATTACCTACTTGTATAGCTCGGGTTAGTTTACCTACTTCAATTTTTTCTATTTCTTTAATAATTGACTTTGATAATTGCATTTTATTTATCCACCCAATTTCACCACCAAATTTTGAAGATTCTGAAATACTATAAAAATTTGAAGCATTTTTAAATCCAGCTTCTTCTATATTTGCGATAATTAAATTATATTTTAGTTCTGGAGTTTCATTTGCTTTTAATTCAAATAAAATTTCACTTAAATGGTATTCATATAATTGATTTGAACTATATTCTATTTCAGTTTTAAGATAATCTCTTAATTTTTTTTCATTTATAGACACTTGATCAATAAATCTATCATAAATAAATTGATTCCATAAAGTTTCTATTTTTAGTTTTTCTTTAATCTCATCAATATCTAAATTAAAATTTAATAAATACTTGTTCAATTCTTCTTGATTACGAAAATTTAATTTTTTACTTAAATCTATAATCAAATTTTCCATTATTGATGAAGCTTTTTCTAAATCATAATATTTTATTAATTCCCTTTTTTTTATTTTTTCTTTAATAATTGAATTTTTTGCTAATGCTTCTAATTGATTTTTATTTATTTTGCTTAAACTATTATTTAAAGCAATCAAATAGTTTTTTTCTTTAATTATGTCTAAATTAGTTACAATTTCATTTTCAATTTTTAAAACAATATGAACTTCATTACCTATAACTGCAGTAATAAGATTAAAATAAAAAAATGATAACAAATAAATAAAAGTTATTATTAATTTATTTTTCACTAATTAATGCTTGGCGTATTTATTTTACCAAAAGGAATTATCTTTATAGAGAAAAATATATTTTTTTCAGGTTTTAAGTCACTGTCAGTATAATATTGTTTATCATATTCAATAGCTGCAGTTAGACAGTCATTTTTATATTCATATATTAAAGTATAATATTCACTAATATCTTTATTCAAGTTTCTATTTGTCTTGAATGATAAAAAGTTACTTTCATCAAAACTAAAAGTAGTTTTATTTGACAAGTAACTTTTATCTCCAATCATATTGTCTTCTTGTAAAAATTCAAAAGATGTTACAAAATTGTTTATACTTAAATTTGTTTTTGCAAGATTATAATTTGTTTCGTTTAAATTATTATCTAAAGAAAATTCATATTCAAAATCAAAAAATTTAGAAGGAATAAATTTTAAATTTCCAACAATATCTGAAGTTTTTTGTCCAAGTGTACTCTTAACAGGTAAGTCGCTGTCTTCTTTATTTCTTAATACAGTAGCTAAACCTAAATTAAAAAAATCATTATTTTTAATATCTTTTTTTGAGTACTCAAGACCTAAAGTTAAAGATAGACCTCCTTCAACTAAATCATTTTCACCAATTCTATCTAAAGAAAAGATGTTATTGTATTCTAAACGTCTGTCTAAATTTTTAATATTCTTTGTTTTATTTGGGCTGTACCTTGCAGAAAGTATTGGAGTTAAGTAATTCACATATTTATCATCTGACTTTTTTAACGGATATTTTGTTTCAAATAAAATAGCTGAAAGAAGTTTATGGTCATTATCTTTTTTAAAAGTAGAGGAATTTTCAGAATTAGTATTTACGTTTCTAAATAAAATAGTGTAATTATTTTTTAATCCATTATCAAAAAAAATTGGTTCAGATAAATATTTTATATCATTAATTATAGAAGCTTCGTATATATTTGTATTATATTTTTTCTGAAATCCGGTAGAAGTAAATTTTAAATTTTCATTTAAGGAATCCAAATCTTTATTATAAACAAAATTTGGATAAATATATTCAAACCTATCAGAACTATTTTTGCTTAAATCTTCATATACTTCAAAAGAAGCTTCTAATGAATAATCTTCACTTGATTTTGTTAAATTTAAAAAAGAATGAAGTGTTGAGTAATTATTAATTAAAGGTGATTTAATTTTATTTATTTTGAGATACTTAGCGTTTGATACTTTTTGCAAATTTATTTCAAAACCACTTTTATCCAAGCTTCCTTTTAAATTAGAAAAAAAATGACCTTTTGTTGAGCTATCATTTTTATTAATACTTAAGTCAGCTATTAAATCAGATTTTTTATTTGCTTGTCTATACTCAGTTTGTAGAATTATATTATTATTAAAGAAAATTCTTGGCATTATTGTAAGATCTTTGTTTTCTGAAATAACTTTATAGTAAGGTATTTGAAGTGACGTTCCAGAATTACTTGAGTTAATAAAAATTGGAGCAAGAAAACCTGATTGGCGATTTACAGTAGGGTCGGGATGTCTAAAATAAGGAAAATAAACAACTGGTATATCATATATTTTAAGCCAAGCATTTCTGTATTCAATTACTTTCTCAACTTTTTTATGTCTAACTTCTTCTGCAAATATGGTCCATGGAGGACATTTATCTTTATTTTTTTTGCAAGTAGTAAAAGAACCTTTGTAAATTATACTTTCATTTTCATTTGAAATTAAACTCCTACCCTTTAATCGCGGTTCATTTTTTTTATTTCCAAATAAAGAATTATCAAAATCAATACTTATATCACTGCCAACAATTTCATTTGTATTTAAATTGACTAAAGAATTTTTCAAATTATATTTATTATTTTTTGTATCAAACAAGGTAATATTTTTTGCCTTTAATAATTTTTCATTAATATTAAATTTAAGATTTTCTAATTCGAAAATATTTCCCAACCTATCTTCTATTTTAGATTTTTTAGAGGAATATATTTCCATTTTATTTCTATTATAAACTAGTTCTGTTGAGTTTATTTCATATTTATTTTGTAAATTTGCATATGTATCTCCTAGAGACGAAATTATTCCTTTTTTTATATTATAAGTAATTTTGTCAGATTGAATTGTAATATTATTTTTTTTATCAATTATAGTTGCTTGATTATCTATTTTATCGGATGAAATTATTTCTTTTTTTTTATTATAAGTAATTTTGTCAGATTGAATTGTAATATTATTTTTTTTATCAATTATAGTTGCTTGATTATCTATTTTATCGGATGAAATTATTTCTTTTTTTTTATTATAAGTAATTTTGTCAGACTTAAATATGATGTTATTTTTTTTGTCGATTAATACTACATTACCAATTGTTTCAAGAATTAATTTCTCTTTATTGTAATAAACCTCTTTTCCAGTAATCTCAGTTCCATCTTCAGATAGTACCTTGACTCCGCCATAAGCTTTAACCAAATTACCATTTTCTAAAATGTCTATTTGCGATGATTCTATTTCAAAAATTTCAGATTTAGCAAAATTATAAATAAAAAAATTACTTAAAATTAACAAAATTAATAAAAATCTAATTTTCATTTATCCTGATCAAAAATGTTAAACAAAACAAAAATAATATTAAATGTGGCAACCAAATTGAAATAATGATTGGTAATTTTTCATTCGTTCCCAATAAATTTATAAAATAATTTAAATAATAAATAATAACTGATAAAATTATACCAATGGTAATATTTACAATTTTCGATTTATTATATTTAATGTTTAACATCAAAATTCCTCCCACTAAGGACATTATCATTAAATAAATTGGAAATGAGTATAACTTATGTAAGTGGGAGTTAATTTCTAAAGTAGAATATCCCAGTTGATTATAATCTTTGGACATACTCAATAATTCAAAAAAAGTTAAGGAAGTTAAATTTGAAAATATATTATTAAGTTTTTCTTTGTTAAAGTTTGTCTTAAATAAAATTTGATCATGACTTACTTTTGACTTTTCTATTTCATGAACCTCTACATTCTTTATTTTCCAGGTATTTTTTTGGATATTGGCACTTTTACCAATGATTGTTTTAACTATATTAAAATCTTTATCCATTTGAGTTATTATTAATTTTTTTAAAGTATCGTTTTCGAATATTTCTGCGTTAATTATATTTATTGAATTATCAACTTCATCTTTTATCCAAAGTCCATTTTCATTTACTACAGCAAGATATTTTTTGTCATCTGTAAACTTATTTTTAAAACTTAAATAAGAATGTTTCATTTGAGCTGAAATTGTATAGAACAAAGAGACAATTAAAATTCCACAAACCAATGAAGTTATAATTAAAATTTTAATTAAAACTAAATTATCTACCCCATGTTTTTTAAGAACTATTAATTCTTCTTTTTCAAATAAATTAACAAAAAACATTTGAGTTGAAATCAAAAAAATAAATGGAAATATTTCATAAAGTATTGAAGGAACATTTAGAAATGTAAGTAAAAAAGAGTATGAAATGCCAAGATCTAAATTTTTAAAAAATTTTATTTCTTCTAGTATATTAAGTAAAAAAGATAAAATAAGAAAGAGGCAACTAATTAAAAAAATATTTTTTAATAAAGATTTTATCAGGTACTGTTGATAAGTTTTAATAATCATAATTTTTTTTGAAATTAAATTTAAATTTTATAATTAAAAAAAAGTAGAAAACTAAACTCAATATAAATGGAGAAATTAAAAATAAATAACTACTTACATTAGAATACTTTATTAATTGAGGAGAAACTTCAGCCAAAATTATTGTTATTATCCCTAAGATGAAAATTGCAAGTCTAAATTTATTGTATTTAGTTTCTTCACTTGGTTTAAATATCAAACAGCTAGTTATCAGTGCAATTATTAATATATATATTGGACTAAACATTCTTTTAAAAGTTTCATTTAAAAATTCATTTATAGAATTCAAATCGCAAGTATAATTAGTTTTT
>Ga0208879_1001582_pt1 | contig 21255 bp, 25 predicted proteins | sample Knorr_S15_td_Bot_FD_185605 | JGI IMG/M metagenome (GOLD analysis project Ga0208879, IMG submission 185605) | Marine microbial communities from Southern Atlantic Ocean transect - Knorr_S15_td_Bottom_ad_5009_LV_A (SPAdes) (version 2) | ecosystem: Environmental > Aquatic > Marine > Oceanic | place... | reverse complement strand
CTGCTCCATCAGCTCAGCTACCGCGTCCCGCATGCCCTTCAGAGCATCCCGATACTCCCGGAGGTTCTCGCGAGTGGAGAGCGCGCCGTGCCCTGGGATGACCTGCGTGTCCTCATCCATGACCGCAAGCGCGGCCCCTGCGGCCGCGATGATACCATCGATGGAGCCGCCGGTACCGGTATCGATGAAGGGAAAGCGATCGCGGAAGAACGTATCGCCCATGTGCACCACGTTCGCCCGACGGAAGTGCACGATCGCGTCACCGTCCGTGTGCGCGTTGGAGACGTGGAACGCGTGCAACTCGTCACCGTTGATGTAGAAGCTGATGTCCTCGGTGAACGTCACGATCGGTAGCGCGCCGTCCGCGACCGCCGGAGACTCGGAATCCGGCCTCCCGATGCGCTGGAGTAGCTGATCCACGCTGAGCCGCTCGCGAACGTTCTCGTGAGCAACGATCAAGGCGCCCGTCGCCCCGAGGTTCTCGTTTCCACCCGTGTGATCGCCGTGCCAATGTGTGTTGAACACAAACCGCACTGGCTCGGACGTGATCGCAGCGATCGCCGCGAGAATCTTATCGGTGAGCGGCGCATACTGGTCGTCGATCAGGAACACCCCGTCTTCGCCCACCGACACCCCGATGTTGCCTCCCGACCCCATCAGCATGTAGACGCCATCTGTGACCTGCTGCGTGGTGATCTGAACGTTGTCGAAGTTCTGCTGGGCGGCCACGGGGGCGGCGAGTCCGAGCCCGGCTAGGGCGAGAACGGCTGCGGTGCAACGCATGACGAATCTCCTGCGGTGATTAGAGCCTGGGACCAATGCCTTACTCCTGCGGCTGCCGAAAATGGGCGTGGATCGCCGGCTGCGCACCTCCTCTGGCTTTATGACCTCCCTCGCACCACGATCCACGTCCATTGTGATCCGGAGCCCGCCCATGCGCCGTGAAGCCTTGTACGTCCTGCTCACCCTCCCGTTGTTAGGCCTGGCCAGGTGTGCAGATGAAGGCGATAGCGCTCAGACGACGGACTCCGACCCTGTAGGGATCGACTTCCAAACGGTCACGAACAACCTGCTCGAACGACTCGACCTTGAGGCGGGTGAGCGCGTCCTGCTCGTGGGCGTGCCCGGCCGATTCGACCCGATCGTGCCGCTGCTGCGCGCTGGTTTCGTGGCAGCGGGCGCCGAAGACCTGGGCGCTTGGGCCGAAGAGGGCGAGGCGCCCTCGAGTTGGGGCACTGATTTCACCGCCCAGATCGCGATGACCCAGGGTGATGCCCTCGTGGATCTACTCAGCGATGTGGACGCGGCGATCATGCTGCCGGGAGCAACCGCGACGCACACGGTCTACGGTGCCCTTCAGGATGTGCTCAGGCGCGACCAGGGCCGGACGATCCACTTCCACTGGCTCGGCGCGTACGACCTGGACGGCGCCGAGCGTTCCATCGACGGAATGGTCGACGCCTTCTACCAACGGGTGCTGGTGGACACCGACTACCGGGCACTCGGCGAGGCCCAGGTCGCGTTCGAACAGGCGATGCGCGGGTCGACTATCCGGGTGACGACGCCGGCCGGCACGGACATCTCCTTCCAGATCGGCGACCGGCCCGTGACCAAGCAGGATGGCGACGCATCCGCGGCGCGCGCCGCGCGAGGCCTCAACCTCATCGACCGGGAAGTGGAACTGCCGGCCGGCGCGATCCGAGTCGCCCCCATCGAGGAGACCGTCGAGGGCGTGATCGTGTTTCCGCCCTCCGACTGGGGCGGCTCGCGCACCGAGGACCTGACGCTGCGCTTCGAGCGAGGCGTCATGGTGTCCCTCGAGGCGACGGCAGGAGCCGACGCCGCGCGCGCCGAGATCGAGGCAGCCGGCAGCGCCGGTGAGGCGTTCCGAGAGTTCGCGCTCGGCTTCAATCCACTCCTGGCGATTCCGACCGAGGGCGAGCGCTGGATACCCTACTATGGGTACGGAGCGGGCGTGGTCCGCCTCTCGCTGGGCGACAACACCGAGCTCGGCGGGAACGTGGGTGGTGGGTACGTGAGGTGGAATTTCTTCGTGGACGCGACCGTGGAGGTCGATGGCGAGGTGTGGGTGGACGAGGGCAGGCTCGTTCGGAATTGACTCCCAGTCGGTTCCTACCAGGTTGGGCACATGCGACGAGAACCGGAAGCTCTGACGATTAGAGTGGATCCGGACACCGCCAGGTGGGCCAGAATCGAGGCACGCCGCCAGGAGACGAGTGTGTCCGCGTTCGTCGGTGCGCTCTTGCGTCGAGAGAAGGAGAGGGCCGGCGTCTATGAGCAAGCGATGGCGAGATATCTCACACAGTCACCGACCGTCCTGCGTCCTGATGGATCTGGGCTCCCGGCCCGCGAGCAAGTGCACGACCGTGGGGAGAGTCGCTGACAACCAAATGTGCTGGTATGCGCGGGGCGGCTTAGCTTCTCGCAGATTCTACCGGGAGGTCGTCCCATGGAACGCATGAGCATGGGGAGCACAAGGTCACGGGCACCAGTCACAACGGCCGCGATCGTGCTCACGTTAGCCCTCTTCCGCCTGCGACACGCCGACCTACCTAGGCCCTGAAATCCAGAGCCCTCCCCCGACGTTCTACCTACAGCCTGAGGCCTACCAGGCCCGGCGCATGTTCCCGGACCTGGACATCGTACACCACGGCGCGTGGGTGGAGACCGCTTCGGGCCTCTTCAGCGGTATCTACGTGAACGGGCACCCTGGGGTGCTGACGGAAGACGACGTCTACGCCGCGCTTGAAAAGCCGGGCGGCTCGTCGCGGAGGCGGACGTAACCTTCGGCGGCATCGAACCTCTCACTATCGACGGCCGCCGAGGCTGGGGCTGGACTGAACGTCTGGAGACCCCCGAGCTCGGCGTCGACTGGGTCGCTTACCGCGCGGTGGTCCCTTACGACACGATCAGCTACGCGATCGAGTTCTACGGCAACGACCCGGGGCTGAAGAGGACCGCGCCGGACACGCTTCGCACGATCGTGACATCCTTCGCGGTTGGCGAGTTGAAGTGGAACTGGCCCCTCATTCTGATCTTATCGGGGATCACGGTCTTGATGGTCGGGATGGCCAAGAACCGCACCCGCGCCCGTTCGCTTCGCCTGCAAAGCATCACTCTGCGCCAAGTGAAAAAGGGGGCGCCGGTCGAGGAGGTGGAAGACAGGCAGCCCGAGGCAGGTGATGGTGGGAGCCCCAGCGGAGGTGGCAGCGGCCCCCCTTAGTCCCGGACCGCCGGGCAGATCCAAGTCGCGCGCACCCGTCCTACCTGAGCACGATCCGGCAGCGGAAGCCGTCGTCCACATCTGCCATCAGCACCGCCCGCCGGCCCTCGGACATGCCGAGCGTGATCGTGTCGGGCCTACCCTCACAATCCGGGCGTTGAACTCGAACCGTGTGCTGACCCGCCTCCACCTCGAATCCCGAAACGAACTGCGTTCCGTACTTCTGGAGCTGCCCCACGACCTCTCCGTCGATCTCGACGTCCGCACCCTCCAGAAAGTCGCCGGCCCACGTGAAGTCGATCTGCACGATGTAGCCGGTCTGCCCGGACAGAAAGAGCCATGAGATCGCCAGAACGGCAGAGACCACCACCAGAGCAGCTCGCCACCGCAGCGATCGCACGCTCTGCCTAGAAGGCGCTCACCCCAGTCATAGCCTGACCGAGAATGAGCGAGTGCACGTCATGCGTACCTTCGTAGGTGTAGACCGACTCGAGATTGGCCATGTGCCGCATCGAGTGGTATTCCACCAGAATTCCGTTGGCGCCCAGCAACCGACGTGCCTCGCGCGCGATGTTCGTGGCCATGTCGCAATTGGCGCGCTTGGCCAGCGAGACCTGCTGTGGGGTCATGGTTCCTTCGTCCTTCATACGACCGAGGCGGTAGCAGAGCAGCTGCCCCTGGGTGATGCTCGTGAGCATGTCGGCGATCCGCACCTGCTGGATCTGCTTTCCAGCGATCACCCCATCGAACATCACCCGCTGCTTCGCATACGACACGGCTTCATCGAAGCAGGCCATCGCAGCCCCAACCGCACCCCATGAGATGCCGTAGCGGGCCTGCGTGAGACACATCAGCGGGCTCTTGAGTCCGTTTGTGGTCTCCGGCAGCAATGCATCTTCAGGAAGCTCGACGTCCTGCAGCACCAACTCGCTCGTATCTGAGGCCAGCAGCGACAGCTTGCCCTTCTGGTCCTTCGCGCTGAAGCCCGCCGTATCCGTCGGAACGAGGAACCCGCGGATCGTCTTCGTATCGCCGATCTCTCCAGTCTGGGCCCAGATGATGGCGACGTGCGCCATGGACCCGTTCGTGATCCACATCTTCGAGCCGTTGAGCAGCCAACCGTCCGAGGTCTTCTTAGCCGTGGTGATCATCCCCGATGGATTCGACCCGTAGTCCGGTTCGGTGAGTCCGAAGCAGCCGATCGCCTCGCCGCTCGCCAACTTGGGCAGCCACTCGGTGCGCTGCTCCTCGCTGCCGAACGCGAAGATCGGGTACATCACGAGGGCGCCCTGGACCGAAGTGAACGACCGAATGCCGGAGTCCCCGCGCTCGAGCTCCTGCATGATGATTCCGTACGAGACGTTGTTCAGCTCGGCGCAGCCATACTTCTCTGGCAGATTGGCGCCGAATACGCCCAACTCGGCGAGCTCGGGAATGATCTCGGTCGGAAAAGTGCGGGAGTGGTATGCCTCTCCGATGATCGGCATGAGGCGGTCTTCCACCCATGAGCGCACCGTGTCTCGCACCATTCGCTCCTCTTCCGAGAAGAGCGAATCTAGGTCGTAAAAATCGATGCCTTCAAAGCGGGCCATCGGTTCGATTCCGTTCTTTGAGTGTGGAGCGCTGGGGAGGGATCCAAGCGCCCGGAAATCTACTCGGTCGTCTGATCCGGGGTAGCGTCCGCGTCGTCGAGGGACGGTGGTCTCGCCTCGACCGCACGGGTGTTCCTGAGGCGCATACCGCCGTAGACGATCTCCCTGGAGACCTTGGATCCGATCCAGATCGCAGCCACGAGCGTCCCGGCCCAGCCTCCGACCACGAGATCGGTCGGCTGGATCACGATCCAGACGTAGAGCGCCACGATCGCGCCGAACGCGAACCCTCCCGCCCACCCCCACCACCCGGCGCGGTTGCGGGCGCGGGCCTTACAGCGGTCGCACCAGAGAAGGCGGTCCAAGTACATCTGATCGCGCACGTCCAGACAGCGAACGCACGTGACCTCGTCCGGGTATCGATCGCGCCAGGTCGGACGCTCGTCCACGTTCACACCCTATCCCCCCGCGAGCGCCCGTACGAGCGCCGCGGTGAACTCCCTGGTCGATGAGCTTCCGCCCATGTCGACCGTGCGGCTCTCACCGATTTGGATCACATGGTCGATGGCACATCGGATCCGCGTGGCGACATCCGGCTGATCGATGTGATCCAACATCAAGCATGCGGACAGCAGGAGGCCCGTCGGGTTGGCGATGCCCTGCCCCGCGATGTCGGGCGCCGAGCCGTGAACCGCCTCGAACATGGCTGCGTCCGGCCCGATGTTCCCGGCCGGGGCGAAGCCCAGCCCACCGATGAGCCCAGCCATGAGGTCCGACAGGATATCGCCAAACATGTTTTCCATGACCAGAACGTCGAACCGGTAGGGGTCGAGAACCAGTTGCATGGCCGTCGCATCGATGATGCGGTCCTCCCACTCGATGTCCGGAAACTCGGCGGCGACCTCTCTACCCACCTCGAGAAATAGGCCCTGCGTGAACTTGAGGATGTTCGCCTTGTGGGCCAGTGTGACCTTCTTGCGGCCGTGAGCTCGCGCGTACTCGAAGGCGTAGCGACAGACCCGCTCGGCGCCGAAGCGCGTGATGATCATGACGGACTCCGCTGCCGCACGCGGGTCACCATGCATGCCGATGTAGTGCTCGACACCGACATACAGGCCCTCGGTGTTCTCGCGGATGAGCACCAGATCGATATCCTCGTACCTACCTCCCGGCACGAGCGTCCGCACCGGCCGCACGTTCGCATAGAGGTCGAACGTCGTTCGGAACTCAACGTTGATGGAGCGGAAACCCGATCCCGAGGGGGTCGTGAGTGGCCCCTTCAGGATGACGCGGTTCCGCTCAGCGGAATCCAGCGTGCTCTTGGGAAGCGGGTTCCGCAGCTCCTTGAGAGCGATCAGCCCCGCGAGCTGCTCGTCGTACTCGAGGTCCGCGGCGGCCGCATCGAGTACGGCCAGCGTCGCCTCGGTGACTTCCGGCCCGATACCGTCGCCCGGAATTACGGTGATGGTCTGCGACATTCGCTCTCAGTTCGGCGTCGACGGCTTGGACTGTATCCTTCAGCACAACAGTCAGATACAGTCCACTAGCGTCCCCGGCAGAGGACAGGTTCAGCGTGCGCGCGCGTACCTGGGATTGTAGTCGTATTCCGCCACGTGGTCCTCACCCCAACGCACCAAGTCACTGAGACGCGTGACCCGTTGAGTGCCGTCTCGACGCGCGTGGCCCGCGATGTTGAGGGACCTCCGCCACTGAATGTCGCTCAGCGCATCGCGTGCGAGGAGCGCCTCGGCGACCCGTGAGTCCCCCACGGTCGTGACCACGCGGATGCCCGCAAGGCCGGAAAAATCCTCGAGGAGCTGACGGGATTCATCGCTGAAAAGGAAGATGTACGGGCCCACCTTGGCCCATAGCGTCCCGCCGCGGCGAAGCTGCTGCGCCGACTGCGACACCGTCACGACGGCCACGTTGCCTTTCACCTCGGCGTCGAGGGTGCCCGCCTCGTACACGTAGTACTCCTCGATCTCATCGTCCGATGGCACGGTCAGATCGGCCGGCTCACACGCGGCAGCACAGAGGCACATCAGTACTGTGACGAGCGCACTTCTCTCGATCATTTCAGGTCCAGGTCATCGTCCGAAGAGTCCGGTACTTGCTTAGGCGCCCACGTACCACAGCAACGTCCGGGCCAACATGTCGGCGGCGGATGCCAACCCCCCCACGTCACCTGCCGAAAAGGCCTGCCCTTCCACGATGCCGAACCAAACGACCCGGCCTGTGCGCGACTCGATGAGCGTCGCGGCCACGTGGACTTTCGGATCTGCCCCCTCTTCGGTTACAGAAGCGACCTGGATCGGGATCAGGATCGCCTCGGCGTCCACCAGGGCGGATATGCGCCGAAGCAGCCCGTATAGTGGATCCCCTACCCTGCGCACCTCGACGGCGAGAAAGTGCCCGACCGGCAGACCTCGGGACCGGGCGTTTAACCCCGGGGACCTCTCGAGGACCCGCTCGAGCTCGGCACTCATGATCCAGTCCACCTGGGTGGAACGAGCCGTCAACGCGAACGCGATCTCGGCATCGGCGTCTCCGGCAAAGACTCCGGACTGCTGGACCGGAAGGACCAAGACACGCCTTCCGCGCAGATCGGGAGGGGTGCCCTGTGAGGTACCCGGCGTGGGGGCCGGTGCACGCCCTCCGCACGCGGCGAATAAGAGCGCGAGGGCGCACACCATATACTTGGCATGAGTTGGTTGCCCTCTCACGATGTTCGGAACCTCCTCAGCGGGTAGAGCCTAGAAAGTAACAAGGTGGGGAGGGGTATGAACCCGCCAGGACATCCCACATCGCGTGAACCGTGGAGCCACTAGTGGCCCATCGACTCTTCGACAGTAAGCTCGTCGCCCTAGGTGCCGTGATCCTGTCGACTTCGTGTGGCGGGACATCGGAGCCGGAGCTACCGCCACGGCTCGAGTTTTCCGCGGCGGTAGTCGACCTCGGACTCCTCCGCGACGGTCAGGTGGAGCTCAGAAACACGGGTGGCCGGTCGATCGGCCCGATCGAGGTGGTCTCGGGCGCGATTCAGGACAGCGGCGGATCGACAGTGCCCGGCTCGGTGCTCGCCGCGGACCCGACCGAGATCCCTACGCTCAACGCGGGAGAAGCGAGCACCGTATCGCTGAGCCTCTCGCTTCAGGGCTCTTTGAACCCCGGCGAGTACGACGCCGCGGTTACGGCGCGTGGCGGCCTGGAGAGCACGGCGTTTCTGGCGGTTCGGTTCACGGTCCTGAACGAGGCCGAAGAGGCTGCCGCGAGCATCCAGATGTCGGTGCCCAATGTCGACCCGCGAACGGGCGATGTGATCGCGATTCCCATCGAGGTCCGTGACGACGCCGGAGCGCTCCTGCAGGGCGCGCCCGTCGCGTGGTCAGTGGAGCCGGCCATCGCGGGGTACGTGGGGTCGAGCGGCCAGTTCGTGGGCTACTCGGTCGGGCCCGCGCAGCTCATCGCCCGTGTGGGCACGGTGGCAGACACCGCCGCGATCAACGTGGTCTCGCGGAACCTCACGGGGTCGTTCACGGTCGTGCGCCGAGGCCGGGAGACCGCGCGCCACAGCTCCGACCTCTGGCTGCACGGCAACGTGGCGTACAGCGGCACGTGGGGTGCACGAACGGACGGCGAGCTCGTCAACTTCGGCAATACGCTCAACGTCTGGGACGTGTCGGGAGCGGGTAATGTCTCCAAGGTCTCGTCCCTGGAGATCGATGCACGGGTTGTGAACGACGTGAAGGTTCGGGCAGACGGCGAGCTGGCAATCATCACACACGAGGGTTCGAACGACGGGCTCAATGGCATCACGATTCTGGACCTCGAGGATCCGTCGAACCCTGTTGTGGTCGGGCGATTCTCCAGCGAGTTGGAGGCGGGCGTGCACAACGTCTGGATCGAGGGAGACTACGCGTACCTCGTCGTGGACGGCGTGGGCAACGGACTGCGTATCCTCGACATCTCGGACCCAGCCCTCCCCACCGTCGTCGGCCGGTACTGGGCTGGTTCCAGCTTCTTGCACGACGTCTATGTCCGGGATGGCTTGGCGTTCCTGTCGCACTGGAGTGCGGGGTTGGTGATTCTGGATGTCGGGAACGGCGTGGCCGGCGGATCACCGGACAATCCGGTGGAGGTGTCCCGCCTGGAGGACCTGTCGGGACAGACCCACAACGCTTGGTACTGGCCCGAGGCCGGCTACGTGTTCGTGGGCGAAGAGGACTTCGCAGCGCCCGGCATCATTCACGTCGTGGACCTCCGCAACCTCTTCGAGCCCCGCGAGGTCGCTACCTATCGCGTGCCAGGGCAAACGCCCCACAACGTGTGGCTCGATGAGGACACGGGCACGCTCTATGTGGCGTGGTACGCGAACGGCATCCGTGCGATCGATGTCACCGGGGACCTGCTGGGCGAGCTCGACCGTCAGGGTCGGGAGATCGCCGGGTCCGTGTACAACGGCGGTGTCGGTTCGTGTAACCGAGGCAGCGGCGATACATGTTCGTGGGGACCGCAGCTCCACCAGGGCTTGATCTGGGTGTCGGACATGAACGAGGGGCTCATCGCGCTCGAGTTGCCGCGGTGACACTCCGCCAGGGGAAGGCGGCGGGACACATTGGGGCGGCGCTGGTCCTCGCCCTCGTGAGTGGCGCGTGTGGGGACGCACCCGGGGAGCGGCTCCTCGTCACGTCCGGCTTCACGGATCAGATCTTCGTGCTCGACGCTCGCACCGGTGAGGTGATCGACTCACTCTCTCTCGACCGGCGTCCCGGGGAGCGCGACGAACCCCACGCGGTGGCCGTCTCACCAGACGGCGCGCATTTCTATGCGACGCTTTCGCATGGTGAGCCGTCTCTGTGGAAGTACGAGACCGAGGGCCTGCGGCTGGTCGGCAGGCTCACGCTCCCGACCAACGGCGCGTCACGCGTCCGGCTCAGCCCCGACGGATCACTCGCTGCGGTACCGGACTATTGGCTCAGTGGTGGCGGGCAACCGAGCCGCGTCGCCTTCGTGCGCACCGAGGACATGACCCTAGTCGCGTCGCCTGAGCTGTGTGCCGCTCCCCACGACGCCTCGTTCTCGCCCGATGGATCGCAGGTGGCCGTGACGTGCACTCTGAGCGACGAGCTCGTCCTCCTCTCGGCCGAGGACTTCCAAGAGATCGAGCGTTACTCGATGTCCAACGAACCGGGGGCACGGCCCCTGAACACCGCATGGATGCCCGACGGGCGCCAGGTGCTGGTCACCCTCATGGGACGAGGCTCCTACTGGGGCTTGCCCGCCGCGAATTCCGAGGGCGCACGGCCGGGTGACCCGCGCTACGTGCTGCGCGTCGAGACGGGTGAGGGTCCGGCGCAGATCGCGGTCTCGCCCGATGGATCGAGCGTCGTCGTGGCCAATCGCCGCGCCGGCTCGGTTACGGTGACAGAGGCCTCCGGTGCACGGCGACACCAGATCCAAGTCTCCGGCGCACACCCTCACGGCGTGGCGTTCGGCTCCGATGCCGGCGTGGTCTACGTGACGTACGAGGGCGACACACAGAGCTTCGGCGGCGTCGTGGCGATCGATGTCCGCACGGGCGCAGTCCTGTGGGATACCGAGGTTGGGTCCTTCACGCTCGGCGTGGCGGTGCTGCCACCCCCACGGGGCTAGTCGCTGCCGTCTTCGGCGGGCTCTGCTTCCGCGACTGGCGCGGCCTCAACCGACTCGTCCAGATCGAGTGAACACGAGTTGATGCAGTAGCGGAGCCCCGAGGGTCCCGGACCATCCGGGAAGACGTGCCCGAGATGCCCGCCGCACTTCGCGCAGTGGACCTCTGTCCGCTTCATGAGGAGCGAGCCATCGGTCTCAGTCGCTACCGCATCACCTCCGAAGGGCTCGGAGAACGACGGCCACCCGGTTCCGGAGTCGTACTTGGTCTCTGACGAGAACACAGGCTCGCCACAGCCCTTGCACCGGTACATCCCGGATCCCTTTTCGTCCCAGTACTGACCGGTGAACGCGCGCTCCGTGCCCTTCTCCCGCAACACCTCGTACTCGTCCGCACTGAGCTGCGCCTTCCACTCGGCGTCGGTCTTGTCGATGCGGTCGGCCATAGGTCGTGCTCCGGGTTCGGGGTGGTCACCTGAATACCCGTTCCGCCCCGGCCGGATCCTCATGAGTCACCCCTTCGGTTCGTTCCGCGGTCTTGCGTCCGCCTTGACCCCACAGCGACGTTCTAATACTACTTACCTTACACTTCTATATAAGTCTTGGAGAACGTCGGCTGATGGCTCGAGCACTCGGTGTCACATCGCTTCAGATCCTCGGCGCGGTCCGCGATGGGGACGCATACGGCCTCGAAATCGTGACGCGAACGAGTCTTCCCTCAGGCACTGTCTATCCGACGCTCGGACGTCTCAAGCGTAGTGGGCTCGTTAGGGCTCACTGGGAGGATCAGCGTGCCGCCGAGCGCGAGGGGCGACCGCGGAGGCGCTACTACGAGTTGACCGCCGACGGTGCCGCGGCCCTCGCGGCCGGCATCTCGCGCATTACGTCGCTCGCCGCCGACCTGAGGCCAGCCGAGGCCGGTCACTCGAGATGATGCCTGTGGTCGCCAAGGCGGTCGTCCGCCTAGCGAGCCTCCTGGTTCCAGGGGGTCATCGCTCGGAGTGGCTGGAGGAGTGGAACGCCGAGCTCACCGCGTTGGAGTGTGAGCTCAGCAACGAGCGCTCGGGACTTCCGAGCCTGATCACTTACGCGCTGGGAGCCGCCCCACACGCGTTCTGGATGCGGATGGAGGGGTGGACGGTGGATAGCTTGCTTCAAGACCTCAGGTACTCGACGCGCGTGCTCGTCAGAAGCTCGCGCTTCACGCTGGTGGCAGCCGTGACATTGGCGCGCCGTACTGTCCGATGTCGTCGCGAGCGTCGATCCCGAACTTCCGGTTTCGGGCGTAACGAACCTGCATGATGCGGTCGCAGCATCCATGAGCGAGACCCGCACGATTGGCTACCTCGTTGGCGCGTTCGCAGTACTCGCCCTGCTCCTCGCGGCAGTTGGGCTTACGGCCTCGTGTCGTACGGAGCTTCTCAGCGGGTCCGGGAGATGGGCATCCGCATCGCGTTGGGCGCCGAGCCGGAGTCGCTCACGCGGCTGATCCTGGCACGCGGCATCGCGATTTCGTTCCTCGGCATCGGTGCTGGTATCGTGGTGTCCTATGGCCTCGGGCAGGCGCTAAAGGGACTCCTCTTCGGGGTCGGGCCGTCGAATCCCCTCACGATCGGTGCCGCCGCGTTCACGCTGCTCGCCACGGCCAGCTTGGCCGCTTGGTTGCCCGCTCACAGAGCCAGTCGGGTCGATGCGGCGATTTCGCTGAGGGAATAGACGCCCGGGGCACCCGTCCCCCATTGACAGAGCGGGTGCTCTCGCGCCGATTGGCCGGTCCCCAATCGACCCGGGAGCACCCAAATGTCCGACTCAGAGGTCCGTCTCGCAGCGTGGAACGACGTCCCGCTGGAAGCTGTAACCGACACCATCAGCCGCCGCCTCTTCACGGGTGAGCGCATGATGCTCGCCCATGTGCATCTGAAGAAAGGCGCCATCGTGCCCTGGCATTCTCACGAGAATGAGCAGATCACCTGGATCGTCGAGGGAGCGCTGCGCTTCTGGCTCGGGGAAGAGGGTTCGGACGACGTCCAGGAGCTCGTGATCTCGGCCGGAGAAACGATGTACATTCCCTCCAACCTTCCACACAAAGCCGAGGCCCTGGAGGACACGTTCGACGTTGATATCTTCAGCCCGCCCCGGCAGGACTGGTTGGACGGCACCGACAGCTACTTTCACGACCAATAACGACGACCCATGGACCTCGGAATTCGCGGAAAGTCCGCCCTCGTGTGCGGCTCTAGCCGGGGGCTGGGCCGCGCGGTCGCCGACGCGCTCGCTGCGGAGGGCGTCGATCTCGTCATCAACTCACGCTCGGCCGAGAAGCTCGAGGCAGTGCGTGACGAGATCACCGAGGCCACGGGTGCGAACGTCGTGGCCGCTGCCGCCGACCTGACCGACCCGGAAGGGGTGGCGGCGGTAGTGAACGCTGCCGAGGAGGCCTTCGGCCAGATCGACATTCTGGTGACCAATACCGGAGGACCCCCGGCAGGGCCCTTCGAGGCGCATTCGGCGGAGGTTTGGCGAGAGGCCATCGCCCAGAACTTCGAGAGCGTCGTGAACCTGGTGCGCGCGGTGCTCCCGGGTATGAAGAAGCGGCGTTGGGGCCGGATCGTGAACGTCACATCGATCTCGGTGAAGCAGCCCGTGGCCGGTCTCATCCTGTCGAATTCGATCCGCGCGGGCGTCACAGGCTTCGCCAAGACGATCTCGAACGAGGCCGCGCCGTTCAATGTGACGGTCAACAATGTGCTGCCCGGATACACCAGAACCGAGCGCCTCGTCCACCTGGCCGAGGTCATCGCGGAGCGGGACGGAATCACGGTAGAGGGCGCCTACGAGGGCTGGGCCGAGGAGATTCCGATGGGTCGGCTCGCCGATCCGCCCGAGCTCGGTGCGGTCGCGGCTTTCTTGTGTTCCGAGCAGGCTTCATACGTTACTGGACAATCAATCGCCGTTGATGGCGGCTGGATAAAGGGACTGGTCTGATGGGTGCAGTGAGTTTTGAGAAGGCGGACTGGATCTGGAAGGACGGTGACTTCGTGCCATGGGAAGGTGCGCAGCTGCATCTGCTCTCGACCGCGGTACAGTTCGGCACGTCCGTATTCGAGGGAATGCGCGCCTACGATACCCCTCGCGGTCCCGCCATTTTCAGGCTCGATGCTCATATGCGTCGCCTCATGGATTCGGCCAAGATCTACCGGATGGTTCCGGAGCATTCGGCGGAGGAGCTCGCGGCTGCCAGTCTCGCGACGATCCGAAAGAACGACCTAAAAAACGGCTACATTCGGCCCATGGTCCTGCGGGGCTTCGGTGCACCGGGCATCGACCCGTTCGGAAGCCCGATCGAGACATACATCGCTGCTTGGCCCTGGGGTGCGTACCTCGGTGAGGAAGCGCTCAAGCACGGCGTCGATGTGTGTGTCTCGTCCTGGCAAAGGGCTCACCCGAACACCTACCCCGCCCGGGCCAAGGCCGGGGGTCACTACCTGAGCGCCCAGCTCATGAAGATGGAGGCGATCCAGAACGGCTACGTCGACGCGATCGCGCTCGGCACGTCGGGGCTGGTCAGCGAGGGCAGCGGCATGAACATCTTCCTGGTCCGGGACGGAGTTATCATCAGCCCTTTCCTGGACGGCACATCGCTGCACGGAATCACTCGGGACGCCGTGATTCAGATGGCGAGGGACCTCGGCTACACGCTGCGGGAGCAGGACATCCCGCGGGAGAGTCTCTACACCGCGGACGAGATCTTCTTCACCGGAACGGCCGCTGAGGTTACGCCAGTGCGAAGCGTCGATGGGATCACGATCGGAGCGGGCACCGCCGGACCGGTAACCCTCGCACTACAGACCGAGTTCTGGGCCACGGTGAAGGGCGAGAACGACGACCCCCATGGCTGGCTCACGTACATCAACGACTGATCGGCAAGGAAGAGCAGGTGCTGCTCCCAGAGCGGCCCCCTATTGACCCGTCATCGTTACCAGTCTGGGCTTTCTGCCTCGTCGAGCTTCTGCATCTCCAAGCGCAGCCGATCTTCCTCTTCGTCGGTCAGGTCGGTGACCGGAACTAGATCCTCTCGCCGTACACCACCCTTCACGATCAGGCCGACCAACATACCGGCAGTGACCATCATGAAGACGGGCAGGAGGTAGGCAACGAGGTTGAAACCCTCCGCGGGCGGCGCCAGAAGCACTGCCGGACCGAAGTCGGCCACGAAGCCGGCCTCGATAGCCTCCATCTCTTGGCCCTGCTCCAGCGCTTCACGGATTCGTCGAGTCCACACGGGAGATGTACCGCACTGCATCTGGAACTGGCACGTATGCAGGTCCAGCTTACAGCTACAGTTGCACTTGAGCGCCGATTCGAGGGCCATGAGCTTTTCGCCCAGCTCGCCCTCGTGGTAGTGCCCATCCATAGACGCGTTGGGATCGAAGCCGGCATGTGACGGGCCGGTCGATTGGGCCGCCACCGATGCGGCCACTGCGAGCAACATGAGAGGGAGCAAGACCGCTGCTCGCTTGGCGTTCGTTCTCATCGTCTGTCTCCAGCTGTTCCCTGAGTCTCGATGGATAACTCCCCCATCATCTCTCTCGGTTCCAAGTTAACCACGAACAACACCTGTCGCGGTCAGTTGCCTCGCGCGCCCGCATCGGGATTGCGGGGGTCTGCCGCGCCGAGCCGTTCACCCGTGCGCGCATCGATCATGATCGAGTGCGCGAGCCCTTGACCTCCACCCATCTGCACGGTGTGTCCCATCGCTTCGAGTTGCTCGACAGTCGACGCGCTGGTGCCGTCCCCCTCGATACGGATCCGATCCGGGAGCCACTGGTGATGGACGCGCGGTGCGTTCACGGCCTCCTGAATGTTCATTCCGAAGTCGACGATATTGAGAATGACCTGCATGACCGTGTTGATGATCGTCCGACCCCCGGGGCTACCCACGACCGCAACCAGCCGGCCGTTGCGTGCCAAAATGCTCGGCGTCATCGACGACAGCATGCGTTTCTGCGGACGCGCTAGGTTTGGCGTCGTGCCGATGAGCCCACGGTCATCCGTCAGACCCGGGGCGGCGTTGAAGTCACCCATCTCATTGTTGAGCAGGAAGCCTCCGCCGGGTACGACGATGCCCGACCCATAGCCGGACTCGAGCGTGTACGTGACAGAGACGGCCATCCCGTTCCCGTCGACGACCGAGTAGTGCGTCGTCTCGGGGCTCTCGTAGCCCAGCACGAGGTCGGTCGTCCCGGACGACGAAGCGCGACTCGGGTTGAAGTCACGCCGCAGCTCCGCCGCGTGGGCCTTGCTGGTCAGCTCGTGGATGGGCACGTCCACGAAGTCGACGTCGCCCAGATACTCGGCTCTCTCTTTGTAGGCGCGTCGCATCGCCTCGCTGAGGTGATGGATATACGGCGCCGTGTTGTGCCCGAAGGAGGCCATGTCGAACCCCTCGAGGATGTTGAGCATCGTGACCATCGCCACGCCACCCGAGCTGGGAGGAGGCATCGAGATGATGTCGTAGCCTCTATACGTGCCGTGGATCGGCGCACGCTCCCGGGCTTGGTAGAGCTCGAGATCGGCCTGGGTGATGATCCCTCCGCCCCGCTCCATCTCTTCGGCGATGAGTCGCGCCGTCTCACCCCGGTAGAAGCCGTCGGCCCGCTCGAGCATGATTCGCCGGAGCGTCCTGCCCAGGTCGCCCTGCCGAAGCGTCTCCCCGGCTGAATACGGAGTCCTGTTCTTGGAGAATTGCGCCACCGTCGCCGGATACTGGCCCATGCGCTCCACCAACCGCGCCAGACCGCTCGCGAGTCTCTCGGTGAGCTCGAAGCCATCTTCAGCGAGCGCGACCGACGGATACACGAGCTGTTCCCAGTTCATGTCACCGTACAGCCGATGGGCTTTGTCGAATCCCGCAACTGTGCCCGGCACACCCACGGCCTTGTGGCTGTTGTGGTGAACGACTCGGTCGTATTGGCCGCTTCCGTCCAGCCACATCTCTGGGTGGGACGCGAGCGGAGCCTTCTCGCGGAAATCGATCGTGGTCGCTTGCCCGTTCGGGAAGCGGATGACCATGAAGCCGCCCCCACCGATGTTGCCCGCCGAGGGGTGAGTGACCGCCAAGGCCAGACCGGTCGCGATCGCGGCGTCCACCGCGTTGCCGCCGGCCGCGAGCACGTCGCGACCGACTTCACTCGCGCGCCATTGTTCTGAGACGACCATCCCCGTGCCGGCCCTCACCGGCTCTGCCGTCTGTGACAGAGCGTGTATCGGCGTGAGAACGAGCGTGAGTACGACGGTCAGCAAGGCTGCAACAGCCCAGGAGCGGGGACTACGCATGGCTACCTCGAACGGAAAAGTCCTACGGTGCACGGACGCATGAAGATCCGGCGCCGAGGCGAGCCGCGCTAGGAGGGCAATTGCCCCATCTACGGGTGCCGGTTACTTCATTGCCCCTTCAAGGTGCGGGGTGGGTTGGCTCATAGACGAGGCTATCGCGGGATGACCATCAAACGACGGGATTTCCTGAAGAAGGCGGGCGCCGGGGCGGGCGCGGTCGCCCTCGGCGCATGTGGCCCAGGTGAGACGGCCGCTGTGACCGGCGGCGCAGCCGTCAGCGGTCCACGGGTGGAATGGCGACTGTCTTCTAGCTACCCGCCGAGCACCGATATCCTGTACTGGGTTGCCGAGCGCATCGCTGAGCGGGTGTCGACTATGACGGGCGGCAACTTCACCATCCGCGTATACGCTCCGGGCGAGATCGTCCCAGGGGGACAGGTGATGGACGCCGTCATGCAGGGCACCACGCAGTGTGGCCTGTCGCCGGGGTACTATTACATGGGCAAGAACCCCGCGTTGGCCTTCGACACCTGTGTGCCCTTCGGTCTCGACTCTCGCGGCCAGATCGCGTGGCTGCACCATGGCGGTGGGCTCGACCTGATCAACTCGATCTACGCCGACTTCGGCGTCATGGGCCTCCCCGCCGCGTGCACCGGCACTCAGATGGGTGGATGGTTCCGTGAGGAGATAGGCGGCCTCTCGGACCTCACGGGTCTCCGGATGAGAATCCCAGGGGTCGGCGGCGAGATCATGGTGCGCCTGGGCGTAACCGTTCAGGCATTACAAGCCGCGGAGATCTATCCGGCTCTCGAGCGCGGCGCGATCGACGCGACCGAGTGGGTCGGTCCGCACGACGACGAGAAGCTCGGATTCTACCAGGTGGCGAAGCACTACTACTACCCAGGATGGTGGGAGCCCGGCTCGACCTCGACGTTCATGATGAACCTCGCGGCGTACGAGGAACTGCCATCCACGTACCGGGAGCTGCTTCACACGGTGTGCAACGAGACGATGGTGCAGAGCATGGCCCGGTACGACGCTATGAATCCGCCGGCGCTCCAACGGCTGCTCGGAGAGGGCGGCGTGACACTGCACGAGTTCCCGACGGATATCATGGAAGCCGCGTGGGACCACTCGGCTGCGTACTTGGAGGAGCAAGCCTCGGACGATGCTCAGTTCCGCGAGGTTTACGAGTCGTGGAAAGCCTTCCGAGCTAGCTCCTTCTCGTGGTTCAACAGCAACGAGAGTTCCTACGCGAGATTCGCCTTCCCGAGGGTCTGATCCGGAGGGAATGGCACAACGGGGCATCGGAGAGCCCCGCACCTTTGGCGAACGTCCGGGGTGCGGGCCTTTTCTTTGGGTAGGACGGGATGACGAGATGGCTGAACGAATCAAGGCGAGTCTGTTCTCCAACGGTGGAAGCCAAGCAGTGCGCCTCCCAAAGGCCTTTCGCTTCCCCGGAACGCATGTCTTCGTGCGACGTGAGGGTGACGCGGTGGCGCTCGAGGCGGTGGAGAAGGCGCGGTGGCCGCGCGGGCACTGGGAGCGGCTCTCCGCCCTCGGGCCGATTTCGGACGACTTCGAGTTGCCATCCCGGCTTCCTGACTCACCACACCGGGACGCGGTTCTGCTCGGCCTCGACGACCTCGAGACTCCGAGTGACGGGGAAGGCCACGGCGGTCTAGGGTAGACGTGGCCCTTCGTTATCTGCTCGACACCGACACATGCGTGTGGGCCCTGCGTGGGAGCCGCCCTGTTTTATCACGCGTCATGGCCCTTTCCCCCGAGGACATCCTTGTCGCGAGCATGACGGAAGCGGAGCTGAGATTCGGGGTCCTGGCAAATGAGCGACGACTGGAGAACGAGAACCGCCTCGCCGTGTTTCTCGACCCCATCGACGTGTTGCCCTTCGACTCGGCGGGTGCGGCGGCACAGGCCCGCATCCGTTACGAGCTACGGCAACACCCGATCCGCGACCGAGACCTGGTCATCGCGTCGGTGGCGGTCGCCCACGGGCTGACGATCGTCACGGGGAACGTAGGTGAGTTCTCGCGCGTCGCCGGCCTCACCGTCGAGAGCTGGAACTAGTGGAGCTCCATACCGGCTAGTTGCTGGTGCTGTGCATGTCCCGTCCGTCCATCACGTGCTTGATGACCCGTCCACCGAGCATGACGAAGCGCACGTCCTTAGTGACGGTGATGTCGTCGAGCGGGTTACCTGGGACGGCTATGAAATCGGCAAGCAGGCCCGCCTGGACCCGACCCCGGTCGTCGACATCGAGCAGGTCGGCGGCGTGGATCGTCGCGGTGCGGAGCGCGTCCAGCTCACTCATGCAGGTTTTGCGGCCACGAAAGTAGGCGATTGCACCATCAGCGCGCCGGTTCACGGCCCGAGTGAGCACGGACCTCGAATCGTTGGCGCGATTCACTACGTAGGGAGACGGAACCCGCGAGGCCCGTCGCTCGGGTGACGACGGTGGAGACCTGACAGCAGTCGATTCGATCGCCATGTTGGCCGGGTGGCCAGGTGGATGTGTGGTCGTGGGGCAACCGGAGGTTCACAGATGCGGAAAGTCTTGAAGTGGGCGGCGCTCCTCGCGCTCACCCTCCCAATCCACCTGGTTGTCGTCTTGACGATCACCGGCTTCCCGAAGCCTCCTGCGCTCACGACCGAGTCTGTCGGAAGAGTCGCGTGGACACCCGTCTTGCAGGACGCCAAGAAGCTCTTGAGCTCGAAGGGCTCTCTGGGCCTCGTCACCTGGATGCCGGACGGTTCGAGCGTGCTGGTCCAGGGCCGGCGGATGTTGCTGGACAACCGACTGCACACGCTTGCGACACCCGGGGGCGACCCGGTCTTCCTGCCTCAGATTCCCCGGAACGCTTGGGTACGAAGCGCTCCCGGCCGCGACTACATGGTGCTCGCCTGGGACAGCGACGGTAACGAGCAGTACCAGCTCTACCGGTGGGACCTCGGAGACTCCGAGCCCGTGCTGCTGACCTCCGAAGAGGAGCGCGCGGCGTTCGGGGCGTTCGATCCCAACGGCGACCGAATCGCCTATACGAGCACGCGCCGAAACGGGACGGACGTAGACATCTACCTGATGGACGTGCTCGACCCCGCCAACGATCAACGGATCCTCGAACCCGGTGGGACGTGGGCGGTAGCGGGGTGGTCGCCCCATGCCGATGAACTTCTGCTGATCAAAGCCAAGTCCAACGTGGAGACCGAGATCCATGTGCTCGACATCGTGTCTGGCTCGTTAACGCAGATCACGAACGATGACGATGAGGTCGCCTACGGCGTGCCGCAGTGGAGCCGAGACGGGACCGCGCTCTACTACACGAGTGACCGCGGCAGCGAGTTCAAGCAGCTGCGGCGGCTGGATCTGGTCACCAAGGACGAAGTGACGCTCTCAGACGAGATCCCCTGGGACATCACGTCGGTGCAGCAGACCGGCGATGGCGAGATGCTGCTGATCGCGGTCAACGTTGACGGTCGCACGAAACACTTCACGACCGACCCGATGGGTGAGGAGTTCACGCATCTGGACCTCTTCCCCTCGGGCGAGTTCAGCGCAGGGCTCCATCGGACAGAGCCCCTGGTGATGGTGAACCATTCCGACCCCGCGGGCGATCTCCGAGGCTACATCTACGACCTTCGAACCCAGGAGCTCACGCTCTGGACGGGCTCGTCGACAGCTGAAAGTGATGTTGCCGAACCGCGACTCATCCGGTATCCGACGTTCGATGAAGTGGACGGCGAGCCACGCCAAATCCCGGCGTTCGTGTACGCTGGAGTAGGCGACGGTCCTCGTCCGGTGCTCATCAACATCCACGGCGGACCGGAGGCACAGGCACGCTATCGGACAGGTCAGGGCGCCACCGAGAAGGCCGGGATCACTCTGATCACGCCCAACGTGCGCGGATCGACCGGCTACGGGCGGACGTACGCATCGCTCGACGACAAGTACCTGCGTGAGGACGCGGTGAGGGATATCGGGTCGTTACTCGACTGGATCGAGGAGCAGCCCGATATGGATGCCAGTAGAGTCGCGGTGACGGGCGGATCGTACGGTGGCTACATGGTGCTCGCATCGCTGGTGCACTACAGCCCACGCCTCCGCTGCGGCATCGACATCGTCGGTGTCAGCAACTTCGTGACCTTCTTGGAGAACACCGCGGACTACCGTCGAGACATCCGGCGAGCCGAGTACGGTGACGAGCGGATTCCCGAGATGCGGGCGTTCCTCGAAGAGATCGCGCCGCTCAACAATGCGGAGCGCATCACGTCTCAGCTCATGGTTGTCCAGGGCGCCAACGACCCGCGCGTGCCGGTGACGGAGGCTCGCCAGATCGTCGAACGCGTTCGCGCCAACGATCGAACTGTTCCGTACATCGAGGCGGCGAACGAGGGGCACGGCTTCCGCGACCCATG
>Ga0208879_1001580_pt1 | contig 21281 bp, 18 predicted proteins | sample Knorr_S15_td_Bot_FD_185605 | JGI IMG/M metagenome (GOLD analysis project Ga0208879, IMG submission 185605) | Marine microbial communities from Southern Atlantic Ocean transect - Knorr_S15_td_Bottom_ad_5009_LV_A (SPAdes) (version 2) | ecosystem: Environmental > Aquatic > Marine > Oceanic | place... | reverse complement strand
AATTCTTGGAGAAGCTGAGGTAATTCCTATGCCAACACCAGGCAATAATCCTTTAAAGGCTATTCCAAAAAAAGATAGAAAAAAAATAGAAAAAGATAGCAAAGATAATAAAGAGGATACAAAAAAGTAAGTCGTTCCAAAAGTGGAGGAGAAAAAGGATCAAAAACTTGCTAAAAAAACAGAAACCGCTCCAAAGACAGAGAAGAAAAAGGATAAAAAATAATTAACAATGTGGACTGCAAGGATATTTACATTATATCCAGAATTATTTCCTGGACCGTTTAATTATGGCTTATACAAAAAGGCCCTAGAAAAAAATATCTGGTCACTTGAAGTATGCAACATCAGGGATGGGGCAACAGATAAACATAAAACTGTAGATGCTACTCCTTTTGGTGGAGGTAGTGGAATGATTATTAAAGCAGAAGTTTTAGAAAATTCACTTAATAAATATGTAAAACAAGATGAAAAAATTATTTATCTTTCTCCTAAAGGAACAAAGTATACCCAAGAGATGGCAAAAAGTTTTTTAAAAGAAAAAACAACAAATATTATTTGTGGTCATTTTGAGGGAGTTGACCAAAGAGTACTTGAAACGCGAAATATTGAAGAAGTTAGTATTGGAGATTTTATTTTGTCTGGAGGAGAAACCGCAGCATATGTTTTTATCGATGCGATTGTCAGATTACTTCCTGGGGTTTTGGGAAATAATCAATCTACTTTAGAGGAAAGTTTTGAAAATAATCTATTGGAATATCCCCAATATACAAAACCTCAAATATGGGAATCAAAATGTGTTCCAGAAGTATTATTATCAGGAGATCATGCGAAAATTAAGGACTGGCGTTTGTCACAATCAGAAGCTATAACACGTCGCCGAAGACCAGATTTATGGGAAAAATATAAAAACAATAATAAGAAATAAACTTTTGACCAACATTATGAAAAATATTGAAGATATTAACAAAGAAAGTGTTAAAAAAATTTTGGCATCCAAAAAATATCCTAAATTTTTTCCTGGCGATATTGTTAAAGTTGGAGTTAGAATTACCGAAGGTAAAAGGGAGAGAATCCAATATTTTGAAGGTGTATGTATTGCAAAAAAAAATAGAGATTTAAATTCTTCATTTACAGTCAGAAAAATTTCATTTGGAGAAGGTGTTGAAAGAACTTTTGCACTATATAGTTCAATAATTAATTCAATAAAAGTAATTAGAGCAGGCAAGGTTAGAAGAGCTAAGTTGTATTATTTAAGAGATAGAACGGGTAAATCGGCTCGAATTGCTGAAAAAATTAAGAAAAAAATCGGAGTTGATATAGAAGTTAAATCAGAAAAAAAACCTGAAGAAACACAAGAAGAAACGAAAATTGAAAATTCTTTAAAATCTTCGGAACAAAATGTTGAAGAAATAAAAAAAGCAACAGCTTCAACAACAGAAGAAAAAAAAAATAAAAAACTTATCGAAAAAAAAGAAAATAAAAAAAAGAAAGAAATATCTAATAAAGAAAAAAAATAGATTTTTTTTAAATGTCACTAACATTGTACGATAAAATTTGGAATGAACATTTAGTTCATCAACAGGAAGATGGAACAGCTTTACTGTATGTGGACAGACATTTGATTCATGAGGTAACAAGCCCTCAAGCTTTTGAAGGATTAAGGACTGCTCATAGAAAAGTAAGGCAACCAAATTTAACGCTTGCAGTTGCAGATCATAATGTACCAACTACTGATAGATCAAAAGGTATTGATGATGAAGAATCAAAAATTCAAATAGAAACATTAGGGAATAATTGTAAAGAGTTTGGAATTGAAGTTTTTGATATGAAGGATAAAAGACAGGGTATTGTTCATATTATTGGTCCAGAACAAGGTTTTACCCAACCTGGTACAATTATAGTTTGTGGAGACAGTCATACAGCCACACATGGAGCCTTTGGAGCATTAGCTTTTGGTATTGGTACATCGGAAGTTGAACATGTATTGGCAACTCAAACTATAATTCAAAAAAAATCAAAAAATCTTTGTGTAAAAGTAACGGGTAAATTACATGCAGGAGTTACATCAAAAGATGTTATTTTACAGACGATAGGCAAAATAGGTACCGCAGGAGGAACTGGTATGGTTATTGAGTATGCCGGATCTGTAATAGAAAATTTAAATGTTGAACAGCGAATGACAATTTGCAATATGTCAATAGAAGCAGGTGCGCGTGCAGGATTAATTGCACCTGATGAAAAAACTTTTCATTATCTTAAAGACAAACCTAAATCTCCAAAGGGAGCAAACTGGGATAAAGCTACTGTATATTGGTCTAAACTTAATTCAGATTCTGGAGCAAAATTTGATAAAGAAGTAGAAATTAGAGGTGATGATATTAGTCCAATGGTAACTTGGGGTACCTCTCCTCAAGATGTTGTACCAGTTACTGGTATTGTTCCTGATCCTGAAGATGAAAAGGATGAAGACAAAAAAGCATCAATGAATCGATCTTTGAACTATATGGGACTTAAACCAAATACTAAAATAATTGACATTAAGGTTGATAGAATTTTTATTGGAAGCTGTACCAATGGAAGAATTGGTGATCTAAGAGATGCAGCCAAAATAGCAAAAGGAAGAAAAATTGCTCAGCATGTAAATGCTATGGTTGTTCCGGGATCTGGCCTAGTAAAACAGCAGGCAGAAGAAGAAGGAATAGACAAAGTTTTAAAAGATGCTGGATTTGAATGGAGAGAACCAGGTTGTTCTATGTGTTTGGCTATGAATGCAGATAAGCTTAATCCTAAAGAAAGATGTGCATCTACTTCAAACAGAAATTTTGAAGGACGACAAGGACGTGGAGGCAGGACTCATTTATTAAGTCCAGCTATGGCTGCAGCCGCAGCAATTGATGGACATTTAACAGATGTAAGAAAGTTTCAAAATTAAAATGGAAAAATTTAATATTTTAAAAAGCATACCAGCAAATCTACCAATGATGAATGTTGATACAGACATGATTATTCCTAAGCAATTTTTAAAAACAATAAAAAAAAGTGGACTTGGAAAAAGTTTATTTTTTGAAATGCGGTACGACGAACAGGGAAAAAAAATAAACGATTTTGTTTTAAACAAAGAACCTTACAATAAGTCCTCAATTTTATTAGCTGGAAAAAATTTTGGATGTGGTTCTTCAAGGGAGCATGCTCCTTGGTCTCTGTTAGATTTTGGAATTAAATGTGTAATAAGCCCAAGTTTTGCAGATATTTTTTATAATAATTGTTTTAAGAATGGTATGTTACCGATAGTTTTAGATTCAAAACAAGTAGAAGAACTAATCAAATATTCAAAAAGAAAAGAAACTATAGAAATAAATCTATCCGAACAGAAAATTAAATTAGGTAATAAAATAATTAATTTTGAAATTGATACTTTCAAAAAAAAATGTTTGCTAAATGGTTTGGATGATATTGCCCTTTCTTTGGAAAAATCTGAAAAAATATCTTCTTATGAAAAAAATATCCAAAAAACTAAACCTTGGATGAATTAGTATGATTAAAGTTAAAAATAGAAAAATTTTGTTATTACCTGGTGATGGTATTGGTCCAGAGGTTGTTGCTGAGGTTAAAAAAGTTATTCAATGGCTTAATGCTAAAAAATCTTTAGATTTTACAATTGAAGAAGATTTGATTGGTGGAGCATCATATGAAAAACACAAAAATCCAATTACTGATGAGGTATTTTATAAAGCACTAGAATCTGAGGTAGTAATTTTAGGTGCTTGTGGTGGCCCCAAGTGGGACAATTTAGAATTTTCAAAGAAACCCGAAAGAGCATTATTAAAATTAAGAAAAGAATTAAAGCTATTTGCAAATCTTAGACCGGCAATTTGTTTCAAACAACTGGTAGAGGCATCTAGTTTAAAACCAGAAATTGTTTCAGGCCTGGATCTCATGATTGTTAGAGAACTTACTGGAGGTATATATTTTGGTGAGCCAAGAGGAATAAAACCTATCGAAAATGGAGAAAGAAAAGGTATTAATACTCATACATATACGAGCCATGAAATAATTAGAGTAGCCAAAGTAGCTTTTGAACTTGCAAAAAAAAGAAATAAAAAAGTCACTTCCTGTGAGAAATCAAATGTCATGGAGGTAGGCGTTCTATGGAGAGAAGAAGTTCAAAAAGTTAAAGATAATGATTATCCAGATATTAATCTGAATCATATGCTTGCAGACAACTGCGCTATGCAACTATTAAGGAATCCAAAACAGTTTGATGTTATTGTAACAGATAATTTATTTGGTGATATGTTGTCTGATGAAGCGGCCATGTTGACTGGATCATTAGGTTTATTACCATCAGCATCTTTAGGAGCAAAAGATAAAAATGGTAAAATGAGATCTATGTACGAGCCGGTTCATGGTTCCGCTCCGGATATTGCTGGGAAAGGAATAGCAAATCCTATAGCAAGCATTCTCAGTTTTTCCATGGCTCTTAAATACTCTTTAGATCTAGACCAAGAAGCTGATAACTTGGATCAGGCAGTTCAAAAAGTTCTTGATGATGGTTTAAGAACTAAAGATATTTTAACTAAAGGAAAAAAAGAAGTATCAACCTCACAAATGGGGGATGCAATAATCTCTAAATTGCAATAGTTATAAATTTTTTATAATTTATCCCAATGAAAATTAATAACGTTGTGGTAATTGGGTCAGGAACAATGGGAATTGGTATTGCGGCACAATTATGCAATGCAAATATTCCTGTTACATTATTAGACTTAAAAACAGAAATTTGTGAAAAAGCAAAAAAAAGAATTTATGAATCTAGACCTCCTTTACTGGTAGATAAAAATAAAATTGATACAATTAAAACTGGCACTATAGATACAAATTTTGATGTCGTCGGAAAAGCCGATTGGATAGTTGAAGCTGTAGTCGAGAGAATAGATATTAAAATCAGCCTTTATGAAAAGATATTGAAGACTAGAAAAAAAGGTTCAATTATTTCATCAAATACATCAACTATTCCGTTAAAAGTTCTATCCTCAAAAATGTCTGATGAAGATAAAAAGGATTTTTGTATAACTCATTTTTTTAATCCTGTTCGATATATGGGTCTGTTAGAGATTGTTAAAGAAAGTTTTAATGATTTAGATAAAATAAATTTTTTAAAAAATTTTTGCGAAGAAAGTTTAGGTAAACAAGTTATTATCTGCAAGGATACACCAGGCTTTTTAGGAAATAGAGTTGGGGTTTATGCAATTCAAGTAGCAATAACAGAATCTATCAAAATGGGATTGAGCGTAGACGAATCCGACACACTTTATGGTAGACCAATGGGATTACCTAAAATAGGAGCTTTTGGCCTGTATGATCTAATCGGGATAGATTTAATGGCTGACGTTTTAAAGAGTTTTTTAAAAGAATTGCCCACTACAGATGTTTTTCATGAGGTCGCAAAAGAAATTCCACTAATTATACATCTAATTAAAAATGGGTATACAGGAAGAAAAGGCAAAGGTGGATTTCGTAGAATTAACAAAAAAGACGGCAAAAAAGTTTTAGAAGTTATTGATTTAAAAACTAGAGAATATTCACCTTCAAAAAAAATTGAATTCAATATTCAAGAGAACGTTTCCTTAAAAGATTTAGTTTCCAGAAATGATAAATATGGAAAGTACGCTTGGTCAGTGGTTTCAAAAATTATACTTTACGCCTCTTCTTTAATTCCCAGTGTGACAAAAGATTATAATAATATTGATGAAGCAATGAGATTAGGCTTTAGTTGGTCAAAAGGTCCATTCGAAATGTTAGAAGAGCTTGGGGTAAAATTTTTTGTAGAAAAAGATAAAAATTTACAAATAAATGAATTTATAAAAAAATTATATGAAAAAAAATCTGATACTTTTTATGGGAAAAGACAAATCTATACTGATTTGGAAACTCTAGGAAAAGTAAAACAAGTAGCAAAAATTAATAAAGATAATAAATCAGCCATTACATATGAGCATAAAAATTACAAAATTGTAGAATTTAATACTAAAGCTAATACGTTGGACTATGATTCAATGAATGCATTGAAAAAAGCATCTGATCAAAATCTTATAATTATCAATGAGGGCATGCAATTTTCAGCCGGGGTTAATTTAAATTACGTTATGGATTTTGCGAAAGAAAAAAATTGGAAGGCAATTGAAAAGTTCATCCATCATTTTCAAATGACCTGTAAGCAACTAAAATATTCTGATAATTTGGTTATTGCCGCGCCATCAGGTCTAGTTTTGGGAGGTGGTGAAGAAATTTGTATTCAGAGTGATTACGTGGTTGCACACACTAATATCGTGATGGGCCTTGTAGAAACCCTTGTAGGGTTAATACCCGCTGGAGGGGGAACTAAAGAAATGTTGTGGAGATGGACTCAAACTCAAGAAGCTAAAAAAGATCCCGACTTTGCCCCACAAAAAGTGTTTAATATTATTGGCTATGGCAAAACAGCTACTTCACCTATTGAAGCAATGCCACTTAAGTTTTTACTAGAAAAAGACAAAAGTATTATGAATAGAAACAAGCTACTTTCAGTTTCTCAAGATTTAATTAATGAGAAAAAAAATGGATATAAACCACCAAAAAAACCAATTTTTAAATTATCAGGAAGCCAAGTAAAAGATAAAATGTTCCAAACTCTTGAAAATCTTTTTAGAGAAAAGAAAATTTTGGAGCATGGGATGGAAGTTGGAAAAAAATTAGCTTTTGTATTAAGTGGAGGCAATACAACTCTTGATAAAGAATTATCCGAAGATGATATGTATGCTTTGGAATTAGAAGCTTTTATGCAACTAATGCAAATGGAAAAAACTCAAGCTAGAATTAAACACACACTTTCAACAGGAAAACCTTTGGTAAATTAAATGGCAACTTACAGCGCTCCTATAGATGATATGATGTTTCTCTTTGAAAAATTAAGAGATAATCCTCATTACAATGAACTTGAAAAATACAAAGAAGTTAATCCTGATCTTGCAAAAGATATATTGGAACAGGCTGCAAAGATAACCGAAAATCTTATATTACCCTTAGCTAAAGTTGGAGATGAGACACCTGCCACTTTCGAGAATGGAGTAGTGAGAGTTCCACCTGGATATAAAGAAGTTTACAAAAAATTTATTGAAAACGGCTGGGTATCTCTGTCTTGCGATCCAGAGTACGGAGGTCAAGGGATGCCAAAGACTATAAATGCATTTTTTGACGAAATGCTGTCTTCTGCTAGTCTTTCTTTTAAACTCTATAGTGAGCTTAGCATTGGAGCTTATAATTGCATACTTCATCACGGAAGCGATTCTATAAAAAAAAAATTTCTTCCTAATATTGTTAAAGGCACTTGGAGTGGGACTATGTGCTTAACAGAATCGGTTTGTGGAACAGATTTAGGATTGTTAAAAACAAAAGCCATAGAGCAGTCAGATGGAACTTTTAAATTAAATGGTCAAAAAATATTCATAACTTCTGGAGATCATGATCTCACAGAAAATATAATACACTTAGTTCTAGCAAGAACTACCGATGCCCCATCAGGAACAAAAGGAATTAGTTTATTTTTAGTACCTAAAGTTCAAGTTAAAGAAGATGGATCGTTAGGTCCAAGGAATAGAGTTTCAACTAATTCAATTGAAAGCAAAATGGGAATTAAAGGTTCTGCTACTTGTGATTTAAATTTTGATGGCGCTATTGGATATATGATTGGACCAAAAAACAAAGGATTAAGCTCAATATTTACAATGATGAATTTGGAAAGAATTATTGTGGGACTTCAAGGTTTGGGATTATCAGAAATTGCATATCAAAATGCACTAAATTATTCGAAAGAGAGAAAACAAGGAAAATCTAATAATAGTAAAACACAAAATGGAGCAGATTTAATTATTGATCACGCGGACATTAGAAGATCATTATTAAATATGAAATCTATTATTGAGGGGGAGAGAGCTTTAAGTTTTTGGTTAGCTCAACAAACTGAAGTTAGCTTGCATCATAGTGATAATAAAATTAAACAAGAAGCTTCGGATTTTGTATCTTTAATGACACCTGTAGTGAAATCATTATTTACAGATATGGGTATGGAAATTACCAGCGATGCTATGCAAATCTTTGGAGGCTATGGTTATACAAAAGACCAAGGGATTGAACAGCTATATCGAGATAATAGAATTACACCAATATATGAAGGAACAAATTCAGTTCAAGCAATTGATTTGGTCTTTAGAAAACTTGTTAACAAAAATGGCAATGTTGTTAATCGGTATGTAAAATTTATTGAAGAGGAAATCAAAAAAAATAAAGGTGAGAAGCAGATAAAAGAATTTGCTGAAAAGTTGGAATATTATTTAAAAATATTAATTAATTTTAATCTTTGGATAGAAAAAAATATGGAAAAGTTAAAGGATGATATTAATGCTGCCTGCAATGATTATCTAAAAGTCCTAGGTTTGGTTGCGGTGGCATTTTCATGGTTAAAAATACTTAACGTAAGCTATAAAGAGTTAAAAAATAATAAGAAATTTTATGAGGATAAAATTGAAACCGCAAAATTTTTCTTTAATAGAGTACTACCTAGAATTGATGCTTATTACAATTCCGCAATTTCAGGAAGTAAGTATATAATGGATTTTAAATTTAATTAATTATGAATGATTACGATAAGAATCTTGATAAAAATAAAGCAAATTTTGTTCCGTTAACACCAATAAGCTTTATTGAAAGAACAAAAGATATTTATCCAGACTATGAAGCTTTAGTTTATAAAAAACGTTCTTATACATGGAAACAAGTTTATGAGCGAAGTGTAAAATTTGCTAGTGCTTTAGAAAAACATGGAATTAAGTTAGGCGATACCGTGTCAATTATGGCTGCAAATACACCTGAATTATTTGAAGCTCATTATTCTGTTCCAATGACTGGTGCGGTACTTAATGCAATTAATACAAGGTTAGATCCAAAAACAGTGGGCTACATACTTAAACATGCAGATGCCAAAGCGCTAATCGTGGATCGTCAATTTCACGGAGTTGTAATAAAAGCTTTAGAAAGTTTTGGTAAGAAAATTTTAATTATAGATATAGTTGACGAACAAGCTGACCTAAAAGACATTGAAACAATTGGAGAATATGAATATGAAAGTTTTTTAGAGCAAGGTGATCCTAATTATGTATGGAAGAGGCCAAAGGATGAATGGCAGTCGATTTCATTAAATTATACATCTGGTACTACTGGCAATCCAAAAGGAGTTGTATATCATCACAGAGGTTCTTATTTGATGGCAACTGGCAGTGCAGTAGCGTGGAATATGCCAAACCGTTTAAATTTTTTATATACTGTTCCTATGTTTCACTGCAACGGTTGGTGTTATCCATGGACACTAGCCATGCTTCATGCTCGAGTAATATGCATAAGAAATATTAGAGCTAAGGAAATTTTTGATTTAATAACGGAACATAAAGTAACTCATTTTGGTGGAGCACCGATTATATTAAATATGTTGGCTAGTGCTCCAAAGGATGAACAAAAACCACTAAAACATAAAGTGTACATTTTGACAGCGGCCGCACCTCCACCAAGTATTATTTTTAAAAAAATGAAAAGCTTAGGTTTCGAAGTTATGCATGTTTATGGTCTAACAGAGACCTATGGACATATTTTGCAGTGCGCGTGGAATCAAGAATGGGATAATTTAAACGAAGATGAAAAAGCTGATATTAGTGCCCGCCAAGGCGTACGTTATCCAAACACAGAAGATGTCGATGTTATGGGTCCAGAAACCATGAAGCCGGTTCCACGAGATGGAAAAACTATAGGAGAAATAATGATACGTGGAAACGTTGTTATGAAAGGGTATTTTAAAGACAAAGAAGCAACAGAAAAATCTATGAAAGGTGGATGGTTTCACTCTGGTGATTTAGCGGTAATACATTCCAACGGTTACATTCAAATAAAAGATAGGTCTAAAGATATTATCATTTCAGGTGGAGAAAATATCTCATCAATAGAGATTGAAAATACAGTAGCTAAACATCCGTCAGTTTCTCTTGCTGCGGTCGTAGCTAAACCCGACAAAAAATGGGGAGAAACACCTTGTGCTTTTGTTGAATTAGCTCCTCAAAAGAAAGCTACAGAAGAAGAAATAATAATATTTTGTAGAGAAACCTTGGCTGGATTTAAAATTCCAAAAAAAATAGTTTTTGGTGAATTGCCCAAAACGTCCACTGGAAAAATAAAAAAATTCGAATTGAGAAAAAAAGCCAAGGAGATGAACTGAATTTTGAAGTAGGTCAAAAAAGCGTTTTCGCATCAACGGGTGGACTAGATTTCGATATCACAAAACCAGTAATTGTTTTGATGCATGGTAGTGGACTAACACATATAGTTTGGTCCTTCCACGAGCACTTTCTTGCTTCAAAGGGATATAGTATTTTGTCAGTTGATTTACCTGGACATGGTAGTTCAGAAGGACCTGCCATAAAATCTATAGAAGAAATAGCTGAATGGATTAAAAAATTGATAGAAAAATTAAAAATTAATGAAATTTCATTTATGGGTCATTCTCAAGGTTGCTTAGTGGGACTTGAATTTGCTTCCCGTTTTCCAAAATTAATTAAAAGTTTAAACCTCATAGCAGGATCTTATGAATTGCCGGTTAATCCAGATCTGATTAATTATGCAGACGGGGGTGATATGAAGTCTGTAGAACTTATGATGAAATGGGGTTACGAGGGAGTAAAAAAATTTATTGGAGGAAATCCAGTTCAAAAAATTATTAATTCACCAAGACAAGTTCAGGAAGGTTTAGCTGTTGATCTTAGAGCATGCAATAATTATAAGAATGGATCAAAAGCAGCATCAAATATAAATTGTCCGACCCTTTGTATACTAGGCGATAAAGACAAGATGGTTCCTCTAAATAAAGGAAAACAAATGGCTGAAAAAATTAAAAATTCTGAATTACAAGTGCTTAAAGAATGTGGTCACATGATTATATTTGAAAAAGCCTTTGAAATGAGAGAAATTGTTAAAAATTTTATTGAAAAAAATCACAACTAGAATTGGTCATAAAACAATAGTAATACTTTAATTAATATGAATATAGCAATTGTTGGAGCGACAGGAAATGTCGGTAGAAAACTTTTAGAAGTTCTAGAGAGAACTAATTTTGAATTCAGTGAAATATACTTAATAGCTTCTGATAAGAGTGTAGGAAAAAAAATTACATTTAAAAATAAAAATTACTCAATTATTGGTTTAAGTGATTTTGATTTTGGAAAAGTAAAATTAGCTTTTTTTTCTGCTGGCAGTTCTATTGCAGAAAAATGGGCACCTATAGCTGCAAAAAAGACAATAGTAATTGATAATTCAAAATATTTTAGAATGGATAAAGAAATTCCTTTAGTAGTACCCGAAGTGAACAGTGATGCCTTAAAGTTGTATAAAAATAAAAATATTATAGCTAATGCAAATTGCTCTACAATACAGCTAGTCTTGGCTCTAAAGCCATTACATGACCAATTTAAAATTAAAAGGGTTATTGTATCTACTTACCAATCTGTTTCTGGAGCTGGAAAAAATCATATGACTGAATTGGAAGAACAGAGCAAATTAGTCTTAGAAAAACAAAAGGTAAATTCAAAAAATTTTACTAAACAAATTGCTTTCAACGTTATACCCCACATAGATTCTTTTATGCAAGATGGGTCTACAAAAGAAGAATGGAAAATGACTATTGAAACAAAAAAAATTCTAGACCCAAATATAGCTTTAACATCAACTTGCGTTAGAGTTCCAGTTTTCGTTGGGCATTCTGAGTCGGTAAATATAGAATTTAAGTCTGAGATTAATCTTGAAAAGATTAGACAGTGTTTAGCAAATGCACCTGGATGTAAAGTTTATGATGAACGTAAAGATGGAGGTTATATAACTCCCGTTGAGTCAGCTGGAGATTTTATAACTTATATTTCAAGAATTAGAGAAGATAAGACTCAAAAAAATTCTATCAATATGTGGATTGTATCTGATAATTTGCTTAAAGGTGCTGCGCTTAATGCAGTGCAAATTGCAACTGTTTTGATTAAAAAATATATTCACTAGTCATATAATGAACGATCCGAAAAATCCATTATCGCCACATCTTCAAATCTATAGATGGCAAGTTTCATCTTTGCTATCAATTACTCATAGAATTACCGGTATACTGAATTTGTTGGGGCTTATTTTTATCTCTGCTTGGATTTGTTCAGCAGGAATAGGAGAAAATTTATTTGAGTACTTTTCAGTTTTATTAAAAAGTTTTTTGGGAAAATTTATTTTAATCAGTTTTACCTGGTCTATGAGTTATCATTTATTAAGTGGAATTAGACATTTTTTTTGGGATTTAGGTTATGGTTATGAAATAAAAACTGCAAATCTTTCAGGAATTATAGTTATCATTAGTTCTTTTATTCTGACCGTTGTTTTATGGCTGATCGGAAAAGGACTTATTTAAATGAAAGCATCACGTAAATGGATATTACAAAGAGCAAGTGCAATTATAGTTGCACCTCTTATTGTTTGGTTTTGTGTTTCTTTAATTTCACTTTCAACAAGTAATTATAATGAGATAATAAATTTTTTTGGTAATACTTTGTTTTCCTGGCTAACAATAATATTACTTGTAGCGGGGTTTTTTCATGCAAGAATTGGATTAAATGAAATTTTTGAAGACTATATTCACAATGAAAGAGTCAAAAATGTCACAAACCTTTTAACATTATTGTTAAGTATAATTGTCCCATTAATAACAATAATTTTGCTATTATATAAATTTTAATGAACACATATAAAATAATTGATCATGAGTATGACGTTTTAGTTGTAGGTGCTGGAGGTGCGGGTTTACGAGCCGCTGTGGGCTTGAGTGAATCTGGTTTAAAAACCGCTTGTCTTTCAAAAGTTTTTCCAACTAGAAGTCACACTTCTGCAGCTCAAGGAGGCATTTCGGCTGCATTGGGTAATGCTGGTGAAGATGATTGGCGGTGGCACATGTATGATACGGTTAAAGGATCGGATTGGCTTGGAGATCAAGATTGTATTGAATATCTTTGTAAAGAAGCCCCAAGTGCTGTTATTGAACTTGAACACTATGGTGTCCCATTCAGCAGAACTAAAGATGGCAAGATATATCAAAGGGCTTTTGGAGGTATGACAAAAAATTATGGCAATGAACCCATTCAGAGAACCTGTGCTGTTGCCGACAGAACAGGTCATGCAATTTTACATACACTATATGGTCAAGCTCTTAAACATAAGACAAAGTTTTTTAATGAATATTTTGCTCTAGATTTATTAATGAAAAATGAAGAATGCAAAGGTGTACTTGCATGGAATTTAAATGATGGAAGTATTCACAGATTTAGATCGCATATCACAATCTTAGCTACAGGGGGATATGGCAAGATTTATTATTCTGCTACAGCAGCGCATACATGTACAGGTGACGGAAACGGTATGGTGTTACGAGCAGGATTACCTTTACAGGATATGGAATTTGTTCAGTTTCATCCTACTGGACTTTATGGAATTGGTTGTTTGATTTCAGAAGCTGTTCGAGGGGAAGGTGGATTTTTATTAAATTCCAAAGGTGAACGTTTTATGGAAAAATATGCTCCTATTGCGAAAGATCTTGCTTCACGTGATGTTGTTAGCAGATCCATGGCCATTGAAATTAATGAAGGAAGAGGTATTGGTAAAAACAAAGACTACCTTCATTTACATATAGATCACATTGATCCAAAGATAATAGAATCTCAATTACCTGGTATTTCAGAATCAGTGGAAACTTTTGTGGGCAGAGATGTCACTAGAGAACCAATTCCGGTTGTTCCAACAGTTCATTATAATATGGGTGGTATACCTACAAACTATAAGACAGAAGTATTAACTTCAAATGGTAAAGAAAAACTTGTTCCAGGATTAATGGCTATAGGTGAAACTGCTTGCGTATCTGTTCATGGAGCAAATAGATTAGGTTCAAATTCTTTAATTGACCTTATTGTTTTCGGAAGAGCAGCTGCAAAAAGAGCAACTGAATTAGTTAAAGCAAACTCTCCTCATGAAGAAATTTCTAAGAATGAAACAGATAAATCATTGGATAGATTTGATAGATTAAGAAATGGAAATGGGTCAAACAAAACTTCAGAACTTAGACTATCGATGCAAAAAACAATGCAGTCAAAATGTGCAGTTTTTAGAACAGGAAAAATATTAAAAGAAGGCGTTAATGAAATAAAAAAAGCTTATGAAAGCATGGAATCAATATCTGTTAAAGACAGGTCGCTAATTTTTAATACCGATCTTATGGAAACCCTAGAATTTGATAATTTAATAAGACAAGCTATAACAACAATGGAGTCTGCTTATCACAGAAAAGAAAGTCGAGGAGCTCACGCAAGAGAAGATTATCCTAAGAGAGATGATACTAATTATATGAAACATACTTTAAGTTGGCTTTCTGGAAGAAAAGTAAAAATTAATTATAGACCTGTAAATCTATCAACATTATCTAATGATGTTCAAACTTTTCCTCCGAAAGAGAGAATTTATTAATGGTACAATTTAACCTTCCACAAAATTCTAAAATTTTAAAAGGTAAATATTTTTCAGACAAAACAAGTTCTTCTAATATAAAAAGAGTTCACATTTATAGATGGAGTCCAGAAAGCAATCAAAATCCTAGTGAGGATACGTTCGAAGTAGATTTGAATAAATGCGGTAATAAAGTTTTGGATATTTTAAATAAAATCAAAAACGAGATAGACTCATCTCTTACCTATAGACGATCCTGCGCACATGGAATCTGTGGCTCATGCGCAATGAATGTTGATGGAGTAAACACACTTTCTTGTATGAAGTCTCATAAAGATATACACGGTGATATTCGAATTTATCCTCTTCCACATTTAAAAGTTGTTAAAGATCTAGTAGCAGATTTAAGCACACTATATAAACAGTATGAATCAATCGAACCCTGGTTAAAAGTAAAAGAATTCAAATCTAACGAAAGTGAAATTAAACAATCTAAAGAAAATAGAGGTAAACTTGATGGCTTGTATGAGTGTATTATGTGTGCATGCTGCTCAACTTCGTGTCCCAGTTATTGGTGGAGTGGTGAAAAATTTTTAGGTCCAGCTGTTCTACTCCAGGCATATCGTTGGATTTCAGATAGTCGTGATGAAGAAAAGAAAGAAAGATTAAAAATGGTTGCTGATAAGCTTAAATTATACAGATGCCACACAATAATGAATTGTACCAGTTCTTGTCCTAAGGGATTAAATCCTGCAAAAGCCATTGGTTCAATTAAAAAAATGCTTGCAACAAGCTAGAAGCTTAATTAAATCATTTCTAGATATTTATGAATTTAATTCAACATTTTGTAAATGGTAAGGTTTTTAAAGGTTCTTCAAAAAAAACTTCTAAGGTATTTAATCCAGCAACTGGAGAACAAATATCAGAAGTTAATTTGGCCTCAAAAGTAGATTTAGACTTAGCAGTTCAAAAAGCTAAAGAGGCATTTATTGATTGGTCTAATAAACCACCCGTACAAAGAGCAAGAGTAATATTTAAATTTAAAGAATTAATAGAAAAAAATTCAGACGAAATAACAAAACTTATAGTTTCTGAGCATGGAAAAGTTTATGAAGATGCTAAAGGTTCTTTAACTAGAGGATTAGAGGTTGTCGAATTTGCTTGTGGTATTCCAAATTTACTTAAGGGTGAATTTACCGAAAATGTGGGTACAGATGTTGATAGTTGGTCTGTGAGGCAACCGTTGGGAGTTTGTGCTGGAATAACTCCATTTAATTTTCCTGCTATGGTTCCAATGTGGATGTTTCCTATATCTATCGCATGTGGCAACACATTTGTCTTAAAACCTTCAGAAAAAGATCCATCTTGTTCTGTTAGATTAGCTCAAATATTTAAAGAAGCTGGGTTACCAGATGGAGTTTTTAATGTTGTTAATGGAGATAAAGAAGCAGTTGATGCTTTGTTAACGAACAAAGATGTGGCTGCTATAAGTTTTGTTGGTTCCACACCTATTGCAAAATATATATATGAAAATGCTGCAAAAAATGAAAAACGTGTTCAAGCTTTAGGTGGTGCAAAAAATCATTGTGTTGTAATGCCAGATTGTGACCTCGATCAAGCTGTTAATGGTTTGATGGGTGCGGCCTACGGATCAGCAGGAGAAAGATGTATGGCACAATCAGTTGCAGTTGCAGTTGGAAAAGTTGGAGATCAATTGGTTAGTGAACTATCAAAAAAAGTTGAATCACTTAAGGTTGGATCAGGATCAGATAAAAGTTCAGAAATGGGACCTCTTATTACAAAAGAACATTTAGAAAAAGTCAAAGGATATGTAGATCTTGGAATAAAAGAAGGTGCAAAGCTTGTTGTTGATGGCAGAAATATAAAACTCCAGGGTTTTGAAAAAGGTTTTTTTATTGGTGGATGCCTTTTTGACCATGTAGAAAAAAATATGAGAATTTATAAAGAAGAAATATTTGGTCCGGTTCTTTCGGTCGTTAGAGTTAAAGATTTTAAGTCAGCAGTAGATTTAGTAAATGATCATGAATTAGGCAATGGGACAAGTATTTATACTCGAGATGGTGATGTTGGTAGAACTTTTGCTAGCAAAATTAAGGTTGGAATGGTTGGAATTAATATTCCTATACCAGTACCTATGGCATTTCATAGTTTCGGTGGTTGGAAAAGATCTTTGTTCGGAGATCAACATATGCATGGATCTGAGGGAGTAAGATTTTATACTAAACTTAAAACGATTACTTCCAGATGGCCATCTGGACTAAGATCAAATCCAGAATTTGTTATGCCAACAATGAAATAAAAGTGAGAAAAAAAATATCTCTAATTGGTGCAGGTCAAATTGGTGGAACACTAGCCCATTTAATTGGATTAAAGGAACTAGCAGATATAGTTTTGTTTGATGTTGTCTCAGGAATTGCAAAAGGAAAAGCATTAGACATTGCACAATCATCCTCTATAGATGGATTTGATGTTAGATTAATTGGCACCGATCGATATGAGGATATTAAATCTTCTGATGTGATAATTATAACAGCTGGAGTTCCACGAAAACCTGGCATGAACAGAGATGATCTTTTGGAAATAAATTTAAAAATTATAAAACAAGTTAGTGAAGGAATAAAAAATTACGCTCCTAATGCCTTTGTCATTTGTATCACTAATCCTTTAGATGTCATTGTAATGGCATTGCAAAAATATTCAAAATTGCCAACGAATAAAGTTGTCGGAATGGCAGGTATATTAGATAGTTCTAGATTTAAATTATTTTTATCTTTAGAACTGAAAGTTCCAGTGAAGCAGATCGAAGCATTGGTGATGGGTGGACATGGAGATACTATGGTTCCTTTACCTAGATATACTAAAGTTTCAGGAAAATCTTTAGAAACATTAATTTCTGAAGGGACAATTTCAAAAGAAAAATTAAATCAAATTATTCAAAGAACGAGAGATGGTGGCGCAGAAATAATTAAATTTTTAGAGAAAGGTTCTGCGTATTATGCTCCGGCAGCTTCGGGAGCTGAAATGGCAGAATCATATTTAAAAGATCAAAAAAAATTATTACCATGTGCAGCCTATTTAAATGGTGAGTATGGTGTTAAAAATTTATACGCTGGAGTTCCGGTAATCATTGGCAGCAAGGGTGTAGAAAAAATTGAAGAGCTGTCACTTAATAACCAAGAAAAGAAGCAATTTGAAAAATCGATTAATGCAGTGAATAATTTGTGGTTGTCTGCTTGTAAAATTGATCCAGAATTACAATAATCATAAAACTTAAAGAGAATGAATATTCACGAACACCAAGCAAAAGAATTATTAAAAAAATTTGGCGTACCTGTTCCTAATGGTGTGGTTGCTTTTTCTGTTGAAGAAGTACTAGAAAAGTCAAAATTACTTAAAACCAACAAGTATGTTTTAAAAGCCCAAATCCATGCCGGTGGCAGAGGTAAAGCCGGAGGAGTTAAGATTTTAAATAACTTAGATGATTTAGAAAAAGAATCATCAAATCTGCTTGGGACATTTTTAAAAACTCATCAAACTGGGCCTAAGGGCAGAGAGGTTAAAAGATTATATATTGAGGAGGCTACTGAAATTGATAAAGAGTTTTATTTGTCATGCTTAATAGATAGAGCTAATTCTAAAATTGCTTTTATTGCAAGCGCGCAAGGAGGCATGGATATAGAGGAAGTTGCTTTAAAAAATCCAAATAAGATAATTACTCATAGATTGGATTATAAAAATAAAATTTCAGATGAAGAAATTGAAAAAGTTGTTTCAATTTTTAACTTAAAAAATTCATCAAAAAATCAAGCTCAAAAAATAATTCAATCAATTTATCAAACACTTATTAAAACTGACGCAAGTTTAATAGAAATTAATCCATTAGTTGTAACTAAAAAAGGAACTGTTTTGTGTTTAGATGCAAAAATAAGTTTTGATGACAACGGTTTATATAGACATCCTGAAATTTTAAATCTGCGAGATTTAAATGAAGAAGATCCCATAGAGATTGAAGCAAGCAAACATGATTTGTCATATATAAAATTGAATGGAAAAATTGGTTGTATGGTAAACGGAGCTGGTCTTGCAATGGCAACAATGGACATTATAAAATTATATGGAGAAGAACCTGCTAATTTTCTAGATGTTGGAGGTGGTGCATCTAAAGAAAAAGTTGCTGCAGCATTCAAAATAATCCTATCTGACAAATCTGTTAAAGGGATTTTAATTAATATTTTTGGTGGGATAATGAAATGTGATGTTTTAGCACAAGGAGTAGTCGATGCAGCTAAAGAGATTAAGATTTCAGTTCCGCTTGTCGTTAGATTGGCTGGTACCAATTTTCAAGAAGGGAAAAAAATTTTAACTAGTTCGGATTTAAAGATCATATCTGCTAATAATTTAGCGGATGCAGCAAACAAAATTGTTAAGGCGATAAAATAATATGTCAATTTTAGTTGATAAAAATACAAAGTTAATTTGTCAAGGTTTTACCGGTACCCACGGAACTTTTCATTCAGAACAAGCAATAAAATATGGAACCCAACTAGTTGGAGGGGTAACCCCCCAAAAAGGCGGGCAAAAACATTTGAGTTTACCAGTTTTTAATACAGTTGAGGAAGCAAAGAAATCAACTGGAGCTACAGCAACTATGATTTATGTTCCTGCTAAATTTGCAGCTGATGCGATTATGGAGGCAATCGATAGTAAAATAGAACTTATTGTTTGTATTACGGAAGGGATACCAGTTTTGGATATGTTAAAAGTTAAATCAAGTTTAACTAAATCTAAAAGTCGTTTGATAGGACCTAATTGCCCAGGAATAATCACTCCTAATGAATGTAAGATTGGAATTATGCCTGGAAATATTCACAAAAGAGGATCTGTAGGTATTGTTTCTAGATCAGGAACTTTAACATATGAGGTAGTTGCTCAAACAACAGAAAATGGTTTAGGTCAATCAACATGTGTTGGTATTGGAGGAGATCCAATTAACGGTACAAATTTCATAGATTGTTTAGATCTTTTCTTAAAAGACCCAGAAACAGAGTCAATATTAATGATAGGAGAAATTGGTGGTACCGCTGAAGAAGAAGCTGCAGAATTTTTAAAAAATCATACTATAAAAAAACCTGTAGTTGGATTTGTCGCTGGTATTACTGCTCCACCTGGAAAAAGAATGGGTCATGCTGGAGCAATTATTACAAGAGGAAAAGGTGGAGCAGAAGAAAAAATAAAAATCATGCAATCATGCGGTATAACTATTGCCAAATCTCCAGCAGAAATTGGTAATACTTTATTGCACAAACTGCATAATTGATAATTTAATATTTGTGTTAATATGAAATAAATAAATAAATAATGTCAGTTACTAAAGATAATTCAATTTACGAAAAAACTTCTTTTTTAAGTAAAAATAATGGTGCTTTTATTGAAAGCATGTATTTAAAATATATTAATAGTGACACAGAATTACCACAAGGCTGGAAAGAATTTTTTGATGGTTTAGGAGAAGACAAAAAATATATTCTAAATGAAATCCAAGGACCTAGCTGGGCACCTAACAAAATTAATATTAAAAAAATAATAGATCAAGAGAAAATTTCTACAAAAGAATCATCTAATGAGTTTGTATCTTCACGTGAAGATTATGAAAAAGAAAAAGAGCAATCTGTAAAAGCTATTGCTCTTATAAGAGCTTATAGAATTAGAGGACATCTTATTGCGAATCTTGATCCCTTAGGATTGATGAAAAGAGAATATCTTAATGAACTTAATCCATTTGGTCATGGATTTAAAAAAGAAGATTTTAACAAAAAAATTTACTTACAAGAATACTTAGACCGCAAATATGCTACTGTTGAAGAAATAATTACGTTCCTTAAAAGTACTTATTGTTCAACAATTGGAGCTGAATATATGCATATCTCAGATCCTGTTGAAAAAAAATGGTTTAGAGAAAGAATGGAAAAAAAAGAAAATCAATTACATTTCACTAGTAGTGGTAAAAAATCAATTCTAAACAAATTAATACAAGCGGAGAGTTTTGAAAAGTTTCTCGCAGTCAAATTTGTTGGTACAAAAAGATTTGGCATTGATGGAGGGGAATCTTTAATTCCGTCTTTAGAGCAAATAATAAAACGTGGTGGTCAATTAGGCGTAAAAGAAGTTAAAATTGGAATGCCCCATAGAGGTAGATTAAATGTATTAGCAAATCTATTACAAAAATCTTATAAAAGAATTTTTAATGAATTTGCGGGTGATTATTCTTCAGCCAAAGACTCAACGGGAGATGTAAAATATCATTTAGGAGCTTCCTCCAATAGAGAATTTGATGGTAATTTGGTTCATATCAGTTTAACAGATAATCCCTCTCACTTGGAAGCTGTTAATCCTGTAGTACTCGGTCAAACTAGAGCTAAACAATTTTTTCACAAAGATATTAAAAGACAAAAAGTTATTCCAGTTTTAATTCATGGTGATGCTGCATTTGCAGGTCAAGGAGTTGTTGCCGAATGTTTTGCAATGTCTGGTCTTAAGGGACATAACACAGGAGGGACAATTCATATTATTGTAAATAATCAAATAGGTTTTACTACTAGTCCACGATTTGCTAGATCTTCGCCTTATCCATCAGATGTTGCTAAAATGGTTGAAGCACCAATTCTGCA
>Ga0208879_1001579_pt1 | contig 21301 bp, 24 predicted proteins | sample Knorr_S15_td_Bot_FD_185605 | JGI IMG/M metagenome (GOLD analysis project Ga0208879, IMG submission 185605) | Marine microbial communities from Southern Atlantic Ocean transect - Knorr_S15_td_Bottom_ad_5009_LV_A (SPAdes) (version 2) | ecosystem: Environmental > Aquatic > Marine > Oceanic | place... | reverse complement strand
GGAGAAAATTTGTCCTGCCAAAAATATTTTAGTAGTAACCAATACCAATTATAAACAATTGTGCTTGGAGCAACTACCTAATGTAGTTGAAAGTAATATTTTATGCGAGCCGGCTATGCGAAATACGGCTCCTTGTGTGGGGTATGCTGCTTTTAAAATTCAAAGTATGAATGAGCATGCAAATATGATTATTGCTGCTTCCGATCATATTATTTTAAAGGAAGCTGAATTTGTAAGAGTAGTGAATGATTGCCTTGATCTCACTGCTAAAAATGATGTACTCTTAACTTTAGGAATCACGCCTTCCCGTCCTGATACAGGATATGGCTATATTCAATTTACTGATACAAAATTAGCCAATCATAAAAAAGCTAGAAAAGTAAAGACCTTTACCGAAAAACCAAATCAGGAGTTAGCTTTAAATTTTTTGGATAGTGGCGATTTTTTGTGGAATTCTGGGATGTTCATTTGGAGTGCAAAATCAATAAGTCTTGCATACAGAAAGCATTTGCGTGATATGTATGATTTATTTGAAGAGGGAAAAGAGTTTTATAATACCAATAAAGAGACAGAATATATAGACAGAGTATTTCCTGGTTGCAAGAATATATCCATTGATTACGGAATAATGGAAAAATCAGATAATGTATATGTGTATCCTGCTGATTTTGGATGGAGTGATTTAGGAACTTGGGGGTCGTTATTTACACATTTACCTTCTGATAATAACAACAATGCAGTACAAGGGGATGAGGTAATGCTTTATGATTGTACTGATAATATTATAAAAGTACCCCATGATAAATTAGTTGTACTACAAGGATTACAGGGGTATATTGTGGTAGAAAATGAAGGTACACTTCTTGTTTGTAAAAAAGAAGACGAACAAAAAATAAAACAGTTTGTTGCTGACTTAAAAGCAAAAGGGAAAACGGATAAAGTTTAATTTAATCCTCCACACATATCTTCTGGGCGTACCCAAGCATCAAATTCTTCAGCTGTTAGGTAGCCTAAATTAACAGCTTCTTCTTTTAAGGTTGTTCCGTTTTGGTGAGCTGTCTTTGCAATCTTAGCCGATTTTTCGTAACCAATTTTAGTATTAAGTGCCGTAACCAACATTAAGGAATTATCTAAATTCTTTTTTAGGTTCTCATAATTTGGTTCAATTCCTACTGCACAATTTTCATCAAAAGAAACACAAGCATCTCCAATCAGTAGGGCTGATTGCAAGAAGTTGGCGGCCATTAGAGGTTTGAATACATTCAATTCATAATGGCCTTGCATTCCACCAACTGTGATGGCTACATCATTTCCTATTACTTGTGCGCAAACCATAGTGATGGCCTCACATTGGGTAGGGTTTACTTTTCCTGGCATAATGGAAGAGCCTGGCTCATTAGATGGAATAATAATCTCTCCAATTCCACTTCTTGGTCCTGACGCCAACATTCTTATGTCATTGGCTATCTTATTTAAGGAAACGGCTAATCGCTTAAGAGCTCCATGGCTTTCTACAATTGCATCATGAGCAGCAAGTGCCTCAAATTTATTTTCAGCAGTTATAAAAGGTAATGCTGTAAAATCAGCAATGTATTGTGCTACTAACTCAGAATATCCAGCAGGAGTATTGATTCCTGTTCCAACAGCTGTTCCTCCTAGCGCTAATTCTGATAAATGATCTAAAGTATTATCTAATGCTCTTAGTCCATGGTTCAACTGAGAAACATATCCAGAAAATTCTTGTCCTAAAGTAAGTGGAGTAGCGTCCATAAGGTGCGTTCTGCCAATTTTCACAACTTTATTAAAGGCAACTGATTTAGCTTCTAAAGTATCACGTAATTGTTCTACTGCTGGAATTGTATTTTCTATTACCGTTTTATAGGCTGCAATATGCATTCCTGTTGGAAAGGTATCGTTTGAGCTTTGCGATTTATTTACATCATCATTGGGGTGGATTGTTTTTTCTTCATCCTCCAAATTTCCGCCATTTATGACATGGGCACGATTGGCAATTACTTCATTTACATTCATATTACTTTGTGTGCCACTTCCTGTTTGCCAAATTACTAAAGGAAATTGCTCATCATGTTTTCCCTTTAATATTTCATCACATACTTTTGAGATTAAATCTCTCTTTTCTTCCGTAAGAACACCCAGTTCACAATTGGTGTGGGCGGCTGCTTTTTTAAGAAAAGCAAAGCCATATACTACCTCTAAAGGCATGCTTGCTGGGGTGCCAATTTTAAAGTTATTTCTACTTCTTTCTGTTTGGGCTCCCCAGTATTTATCTGTAGGCACTTTAACCTCACCCATTGTGTCTTTTTCTATTCTATATTTCATTATAAAATGTTTTGATAGTTGTATTTGTTGTTGTTTATTTGCGCAAAATTAATGATTATGAAATTTCTAGGCTTTTTAATATTTGTTTTTGTTTTCTTAATGGCATTTTGGTGTATTCTTTTTCTTTCTAGCGTTATTCCTTATTTTATATTTGTTTGGCTTAAGGAAGGCAAAGTAGAAAATGATCAAATTCCTTCCTAATCAAATAAGGATAGTACATTTTCAGGAGGCCTACCTATTATTGCTTTTTTATTAGTTGTTACTATTGGTCTTTCCATTAATTTAGGATGTTCAATTATTGCTTTTATAACTTCCTCATCTGTCATTTCTTTCCCTTTGTAGTGTTCCCTCCAAATACTCTCATTAATTCGTACTAGTGAAATAGCTTTAATTTTTAGCTTTTTAATAATTAATTTAATTTCTTCAAATTTAATAGGATTTTTGATATAGTCAATAATTTCAATTACTGATGTTTTTGATTCGATTATGGCAAGCGTATTTCTGCTTTTGCTGCATCTAGGGTTGTGGTATATTTTCATTTTTTATTATTGTCCAAACTGCATTAAATAAGCTTTAATAAAAGCATTTAAATCACCATCTAATATTGCGTCAGGATTTGAGCTTTCATAATTTGTTCTTAAATCTTTTACCATTTTGTAAGGGTGTAACACATAATTCCTTATTTGAGATCCCCACTCAATTTTTTTCTTACTCCCTTCTAATTTATCTTTTTCCTCTTGTTTCTTTCTGAGTTCCAATTCATATAATTGCGATTTCAGTAATTTAAGTGCTTTATCTTTATTTTCTAATTGCGACCTTGATTCAGAATTTTCTATAATAATTCCACTTGACTCATGCTTTAGCCTTACTGCAGATTCTGTTTTATTTACTCCTTGCCCACCTGCCCCACTTGCTCTAAAGGTATCCCAACTAATTTCAGAGGGGTCAATTGTAATTTCAATACTTTCATCAGCAAGGGGGTATACAAAAACTGAAGCAAAAGTAGTATGGCGCTTTGCATTAGAGTCGAATGGAGAAATCCTAACTAATCTATGCACGCCATTTTCACCTTTTAAATGTCCGAAAGCAAAATCGCCTTCAATTTCAATGGTAGCCGATTTTATTCCTACGGGTTCAGCTTTTTGTAAGTCGAGTGTTTTTACTTTGTATTTATTTTTCTCTGCCCACATAACGTACATTCGCATGAGCATTTCTGCCCAATCTTGCCCTTCCGTACCTCCTGCTCCTGGATTTATCGTCATTACTGCCGACATACTGTCCTCCTCAGCACTTAACATATTTTTGAATTCTAAGCCCTCAACTGCAAGTTCTGTTTTTTTGAGTTGCTCCTCTAACTCTTTTTCAGATGCATCTAGCTCAAGTAGAACGCTTAACTCATCAATATTATTGGATACATTACTATATGATTTTAACCAACTTTTTAGGGTGCTGAGTTTTTTAAGTAGCATTTGAGCATCTTTTGGATTGTCCCAAAAACCATTTTGTTGCGACTGACTCTCTAAAGCATCCGCCTCAACTTCTTTATTTTCAATTTCAATGAATTTATAAAGCTCAGCCTTCCTCTTAGTTAATGCTTTTATTTGATCTTCACTTACCATCTGTCAAAAGTAATTATTTATTGTTTAAATCTTTCATTTTCTCCCACACCAAAAATGACTCAAATCCTCTTTGTATTAAGAAATTTGCAATTTTCGTTTTCCTGATAAAATGGTTTTTATCTGTAACTGTTATTTTTTTTTGATGAAATAATTTATCTAGAACTTTTAGGTATTCATCTTCATTTATTTCCTCCAAACCTTTTTCAATACAAATTTTTGAAATTTGTTTTCGTTTCAGTTTATTAGTTATTTTTCTTTTCCCCCAATTTTTAATTCTGAATTTTCCTCTACAAAAAGACTTAGCAAAACGCTCTTCATCAACATGCTTATCAGTAATTAAAATTTCCAACAAATGATCTTTGGTTTTGTCACCCAAGCCCCACTCTTCCATTTTTTTAATCACATCCCACTGACACCTATCTTGAATTGCACAATAGTTTTTAATCCTTTCAGTTGCGATACTAATGTCATAAATTCGTTTATTGTACATCTTTCAAAAGTAACAATTCTGACTTTAAATACTACTTTTGCAATTGTGAAAAATAAACAGGCCATTACTTTATTATTTATTGCCAACATCATATCTGGTTTGGCTCAAGGTATTAGTATGGTGGCAATTCCTTGGTACTTTGTTAAAGTGGTTAATCGTCCTGAAGTTTTTGCAACTGCTTATTTACTGATTACATTTTCAACCCTTTTCTGGGGCTTATATGCAGGCACTTTAATTGATCGATATTCACGAAAGAATCTCTTTATTGTGGTAAATACAATTTGCGGATTATTTATAGGAAGTGTGGCTATTTTCGGCATACAAACCAATCATTTATCAGATGTGTTAGTCATACTTGTTTTTGGTATTACTATTTTTAACTATAATATTCATTATCCTAATTTGTACGCTTTTGGCCAAGAGATAACCGAAAAAAAGAATTATGGAAAATTAAACTCATATATTGAGGTGCAAGGGCAAGTTACTTCAGTTTTAGCAGGTGCTTTTGCAGCTATACTACTAACAGGAACTATTGGGAATTCCTTGGAAATAGGAGGGTTTACGTTTCACCTTCCATTTCCTATAGAGCCCTGGAAAATTTATGAAGTATTTTTACTAGATGCATTTACCTATTTGCTGGTAATTATTCTTTTTATAATGATGAAATATCAAGCTGTAGCAAAAGATAAAATTCATACTGGAGATTTATTTTCACGCCTTAAACAAGGTTTAAATTATTTAAAAGAGCATCCTATTATTTTTGTATTTGGGCTTGCTTCTTACATGTTATTTGCCTTTACTTTGGTTGAGGTGCATGTTCTTTTGCCCTCTTATGTATTTAACTTCTTAAAAATGGATGGGAATATTTATGCTTCTGCCGAGATATATTATTCTTTTGGAGCTATTTTTTCGGGGGTTTTAATTTTAAGAGTTTTTAAAAAATTAAATACAGTTATGGGTGTAATCGTATTAATGATTTTAGTTTCATTCGCATTTTATGCCATGGCAATTTATAAAATATTGTGGGTTTTCTTTTTAGGTAACTTTATTTTAGGAATCACTAATGCTGGAGTCAGAATATTACGAACAACCTATATATTTAATCACGTTCCTAACAATCTAATAGGAAGAACAAATTCGGTGTTCAATTCATTAAACATCATGATAAGAATGCTTTTGATTGGTATTTTTGCATTACCATTTTTTCAAATTAATGACAATATAAGATTTGGCTATTTTATAGGTGTCGCATTACTTGCACTTACCCTAATCCCTTTGCTTTTATGGTATAGGCGAATAATTTCAGAAGAGAAAAACTAATTATTTTACAACACTATATTGTAGTAAATGAAGGCGCTCATCAGCTGTGATTGTAATTTTTCTTTCAAACTTTTTCATCCATAGTCCACAAATAGAAGAGGAGAACCATCCGTCTTTTTTATTGATGTAACTGGCTACAAACGGATGAGTTGAAATGTGAATATTTCCTTTTTTACTTTCTACTAAATTATGAATTTTAGTTTCAATTTGTTCAATTAATAATAAACTAGAATCAATTTTACCACTTCCTGCACACATAGGACAGTTCTCTTGGGTGTCAATAGTAATTTCAGGACGAACTCTTTGCCTTGTTATCTGTATTAAACCAAATCGAGTTGGAGATAAAATATGATGTTTTGCCTTATCCGAACTCATTGCTTCTTTCATTCTTTCCGTCAAGAGTTTTCTGTTTTTCTCTTGCTTCATATCAATAAAATCAACAATAATAATTCCACCCATATCTCTTAGGCGTAATTGTCTTGCAACTTCATCAGCAGCATCAAGGTTTACAGCTAAGGCGTTAGCTTCTTGGTCTTTTTTAGCATCTACTTTCTTCCCGCTATTTACATCAATAACATGCAGGGCTTCCGTGTGCTCAATTACCAGATAAGTTCCTTTTTTCATAGTTACATTTTTACCAAATGCACCTTTTATTTGTTTGGTAATATTAAATTCTTGAAAGATTTGAGTTTCTTTCTTATGCAATTTTACAATCTTTTCATGTTCAGGAGAAATTCTAGCAAGATATTCTTTTAATTCTGTTTGTAATTCAGCATTATTTACATGAATATTGTTGAATTTTTCGCTTAATAAATCTCTTAGTATCGCCGAGGACCTATTTATTTCCCCCAAAATTTTGGTATTTGGTTGGGCTCCTTTCAGTTTTTTACTGATTACTTGCCACTTCTTGTACAGGTTTTTTAAATCTCTATCTAGTTCGGCTACTTTTTTACCAGTTGCAACTGTTCGTACAATAACGCCAAACCCATGAGGTTTTATGCTTCTTATCAGTTTTCGTAATCTAGTTTTTTCTTCTTGATCACTAATTTTCTGTGAAATAGAAACTCTATCCGAAAAAGGAATCAACACCATGTATCTTCCCGCAATTGAAATCTCAGTTGTAAGTCTTGGTCCTTTAGTAGAGATCGGTTCCTTTGAGATTTGAGTAAGAATTAGATCACCTCCCTTCAACACATCATTAATCTTTCCGTTTTTATCAATTAGTGTTTCTTTTTTGAAATTTTTCAAGGAAGCAGTATTTAACTTCTTATCAATGGACTTTCTTGCAAACTTTTTAAAAGACTTAAATTGAGGCCCTAAATCAAGGTAATGTAAAAAGCCGTCTTTTTCATAGCCAATATTTACAAATGAAGCATTCAGCCCAGGAGAAGTTTTTCTAACTTTTCCTAGATAAATATCGCCAACCGAAAAATTGTTGTCGTGCTTTTCTTTATGAAGTTCTATAAGAAGTCCGTCACGCAAAAGTGCAATCACTACTTCAGAAGGCCTTGAATCGATAATAAGATCGTACTTCATGGCTATATCGTTTTATTAAATAGTTTAATCAACTAAATTATTTAGTTTTATGCCTATTTTTTCTTGAACGCTTCTTTCGTTTGTGAGTAGAAATTTTTAATCTTTTCTTTTTCTTAGCTCCTGACATAATTTATTTTTTCTAACTTTTATTAAAAAGTTTATTTTACATTATTTTTTACTTCCCGAACAAACACTTTTGCCGGTTTAAATGCCGGAATATGGTGCGCTGGGATAATAATAGTTGTATTTTTTTTGATATTTCTACCAGTTTTTTCAGCTCTTTTCTTTGGTTTGAAAGTTCCAAATCCTCTTAAATAAACAGCTTCATTTGCTGAAAGTGAATCTTTTATTTCATTCATCATTGATTCAACTACTGCTAGTGTAGTTAATTTTTCAATTCCTGTTCTTAACGAAATCTTACTAACAAGTTCTGCTTTTGTCATATCTTTATTCTATTATTTTAAATTCTTAACTAATTTTGAGGGCGCAAATATATTAAAAAAAATGAGCTGTACTGCTACTGTTTTATCTTTTTTAAAGGGCATATTGTTTTATTATTCAAGCTTTTATGGATTTCTCAAATAAGTTAGTTAAGTGGTATCAAATTAATAAAAGAGATTTGCCTTGGCGTAATACTACCAATGCTTATCATATTTGGCTTTCCGAGATTATTTTACAACAAACAAGAGTGGAGCAAGGGCTGCCTTATTACCTTGCCTTTATTCAGGCATTTCCAACTGTTGAGCGCCTAGCAAAGGCTAAAGAAGATAAGGTATTAAAGTTATGGCAAGGTTTAGGCTATTATTCAAGGGCGCGTAATTTACATTATACGGCAAAGGATATTGTAAAAAATCATGATGGGAAATTCCCAAAAAATTATCAAAAATTAGTGCAATTAAAAGGGATAGGTAGCTATACTGCTGCTGCTATTTCCTCCTTTGCATTTCATTTACCCTATGCTGTTGTTGATGGGAATGTAATTCGTGTGTTGAGTCGAGTTTTTGGTATTGACACTCCTTTTGATTCTACTGCAGGAAAAAAACAATTTCAGCAGTTAGCTCAACATTTATTAATTGAACAAGAAGCTGCCGTTTACAACCAAGCTATCATGGAGTTTGGGGCGCTTCAATGCAAGCCAAAATCACCTAACTGCACTTTTTGCCCCATGCAAGAGTTTTGTGAGGCCTATAACTCTAATAAAATAGATGAGCTCCCAATAAGAAGTAAAAAGGTTAAAGTAAAAAAAAGGTATTTACATTTTTTAATGATTCATTCCGACAAGGGGATTTGCATTGGGAAAAGAGATACAGGGATTTGGAAAGGATTGTATGAATTCCCATTTCTTGAATTCCCAGATAGCATTCCAGATAGCCAAGTGATTGAAAGTGATGATTGGCAAAATATATTTGGAGGGTATAATCTTGAAATCAAATCAGTATCTTCTAATTTTACACACCAACTTTCTCACCAAAAAATTCATGCTAAGTTTTGGGAGATTAAAATTAATAATTTCTCCGTAAAAGGGTTTGAAAAAATTAACAGAGAAGATATTGTTAAATATCCTGTTTCAAGATTAATGGAAAAATACCTCAACACGATAAATGCCGACTAAATTTTCATATATTTGTTGACATTCTAATTTAAAAAGATAAAATTATGGCTGGCGTTAATAAGGTAATATTAGTAGGTAATTTAGGAAAAGATCCTGAAGTAAAATATTTGGATAGTGGTGTTGCTGTAGCAAATTTTTCATTAGCAACTACCGAGAATTATAAAAATAAAGAAGGTGAAAGAGTTAGCCAAACAGAGTGGCACAATATTGTACTTTGGAGAGGATTGGCTGAGGTGGCTGAAAAATGGCTAAAAAAAGGGTCAAGCGTTTACATTGAAGGGAAAATAAAAACACGAAAGTGGGAAGATAAAGATGGAAATACTAGGTATAATACCGAAATATTGGCTGACAATATGACAATGCTAGGGGGTAAATCAAATGTTGATTCCACCTCTCCAACATCTAGCGAGTCAACTACTACTGCTACTAAACCATCAGAAGATACAGCTGATGATTTACCGTTTTAATTAAAAAATTACCAATTTGGAAGAGGTTCCCGTCTCAATATTACTATCCATATTTAATGAGGTAGAATTACACCTATTTGATATTAGAGTGTTTTCTTGTTTGTTGATAGTATTTATTCTGCTTGTTTGTTCCGCATTTATTTCAGGTGCAGAAGTGGCGTTTTTCTCATTGAGTCCATCAGAAATTGAGGATCTTGAAAAAGATAAAAAGCACTTAGAAGTATTAGGGTTATTACAAAAACCAAACCTACTTTTAGCTACAATTCTCATTGCTAATAATTTTATAAATATTGCAATTGTAATTTTGTCAGCATATGTAACTTCAATTGCAATTACTTTCCCTGAAAATTCAAATTTAGAATTCATTTTTCAGATAGTAATTATCACTTCATTATTAGTTCTTTTTGGTGAAATTACGCCTAAAATCTATGCTAATAATAATGCAAAAAAATTCTCATTGATGATGGTAATTCCTTTAAAGTTGCTACAACACCTATTTTCCCCTTTAAGTTATCTGCTGGTTTCAACTACTAATTTTATTGACAAACGGCTTGCTCAAAAACAGAAAAAAGTTTCTCTGGAAGAGATTTCGAAAGCTTTGGATCTTACCGAAAAAGATAGTGAAGAACAGGAGAGAAGAATATTGCGTTCAATTGTTGAGTTTGGCAATACTGATGTGAAGGAAGTGATGAAATCAAGAGTAGATGTGCTAGCTATTGAGCAGCATACGGTTTTTACTGAGGTGATAAAAAAAATTGTAAGTTCAGGATTTTCCCGTATTCCTGTTTTTAAAGAGCAGTTTGATAATGTTTTAGGAATTTTATACATTAAGGACCTCATCCCCTTTTTAAATAAAGGAGATGAGTTTGAATGGATTAAATTATGTCGACCGGCCTACTATGTCCCTGAAACAAAAATGATTAATGATTTGTTAAAAGAGTTTCAACTCAAGAAAAATCACATAGCAATTGTAGTTGATGAATATGGAGGAACTTCAGGAATAGTAACTTTGGAGGATGTACTTGAAGAGATTGTTGGAGAAATTAATGATGAATTTGATGCAGATGATAATATTTACTCAAAGCTAGATGACCATAATTATATTTTTGAAGGTAAAATTTCATTGATTGATTTTTTGAAAATTGTAAAAGGAGAGGTTGATTATTTTGATGATATTAAAGGGGAGTCAGATTCCTTAGCAGGATTGGTGTTAGAGGTTGAAGGAAAAATACTAACTATTGGTGAGGTATGTAATATTCCACCTTATACTATGCTAGTAGAGTCGGCTGATAACAGAAGAATTAAACGCTTAAAAGTTACGATTGATGAAAACTAGAACCCTCTTTATTATGCTCATACTGTTTGTTTCTTGTTCAGATAATTTCACACCAAAGCCAAGAGCATTTATTAAATTAGAATTTCCAGAGAAAAATTATCATCTTATTGAATCACAATGTCCTTTTTCTTTTGAACTTCCTAATTATTCAGTGTTGATTCCAACACAGCATCCTTGTTTATTTGATATTGATTTTCCAGGTCAGAATGGCAGACTTCATATTACATACTTACCTCTTACAAATAATTTATACCAGCATACTGAGCATTCACGAAAATTGGCGTATAAACATAATGTAATGGCAGATGGAATTAGCGAACAGTTGTATATTAATGATTCCTTAAAAGTGTACGGAATGCTATACGATTACAGTGGGGTTACTGCTACTGCCACTCAGTTTTTCTTAACAGATAGTGTTAATCATTTTTTTAGAGGAGCCCTTTACTTTAATACTGAGGTATGCGATTCTATTCTCCCACTTAATAATTTTTTAAAGCAGGATGTAAAACACCTTATTGAGTCTTTTCGTTGGATAGATAAGTAAGGCGAACTACTGAAAGCAATAATACAATTGCAATAAATTGATGAGCAGTTGCAGTATGTAGTTGAATCTTTAATAATAAAGTCAGTATACCAAAAGTAATTTGAGTTAATGTTAAACCTAACACTATTAAAGCAGCAGGTACTAATGTTGTTTTTCTTGTTTTATTAAAGATGATAAATACAATTACAAATATAATCCATGCGAATAAGCGGTGAAAGGCTTGTATGTCGAACCCATTATTAAGTAGGCTAAAGTCATTTGCATCTCTGAGCGTATAGCCAAATACACTTTCAAAAAAACTACCGTTTTGAGGAAGGAGATATCCTGCTTTTAAGCCTGCTACAAAAGCTCCATAAATTATTTGTATTACTAAAGCGGTTATGAGCCATTTACTGAGCGTGTTTATGAATTTATTTGGACTTTTTTCTACTGCATTAATGTTAAGAATAAGCCAATAAATATAACACATAATCCCAAAGGCAACAGTCAAATGAATGGCCAGTCTATAATGGCTTACTGCTGGCACATCCACCAGTCCGCTTTTTACCATAAACCATCCTAAAAAACCTTGTAAAGCCCCAAACCCAAGTAAGATAAATAATTGTTTTTTCTGTTGTTTGTCAAACCATTTTTTTGTCCAAAAAATTATAAATGGAATGATAAATACTATTCCGATTAATCTTCCTAATAATCTGTGTAAGTATTCCCAAAAGAAAATGGATTTGAATTCGCTTAAACTCATACCTGTATTTATCTTTTGGTATTCCGGAAACTGCTGATAGTTGCTAAAAGTTTCCTGCCATTGTATATCGTTAAGTGGTGGAATTGCACCTCCAATTAACTTCCATTCTACCATTGAAAGTCCTGAATGGGTTAAACGAGTGATGCCCCCAATAATTACCATAAGCGCAATTAGTAAAAGTCCTGTATAGAGCCAAGTAGTAATTATTCTTTTTTGCTTTGTTTTCATCAGGGGCAAAGATATGTTCTTATTTTTGTCGCCAATTAATAATTTATGGAAAAGTCATTTAAAAATTACGCAACACTTATACTTTTAGCTATAATATGGGGCAGCTCCTTTATCCTCATGAAAAGAGGATTGGAAGTGTATTCATACACACAAGTGGCTGCTTTGCGTTTATTGATAGCATCCATCTCCTTATTTCCATTTGTATTTATAGCTCTTAAAAAAGTAAAACGAAAACAATGGTTGCCACTTTTTATTTCAGGGGTACTCGGAAACGGTTTTCCCGCTTTTTTGTTTACCAAAGCACAAACACAATTAGACAGTGGTTTTACAGGAATTTTAAATTCACTTACCCCTTTATTTACTTTATTATTGGGTGTTTTTTTCTTTGCATCTAAGCCAAACAGAACAAATAGAATCGGTATTTTTATTGGATTAGTAGGGGCAGTCTATCTTTCGCTTTCAAATTTACAAACTGATATTATTATCAATAGTTATGTGTTTTATGTAGTGTTAGCAACCCTTTTTTACGCCATCAGCATTAATGTCATAAAACGCTACTTAAATGAATTGGATGCTATTCATATTTGCGCATTGGCTTTTTTATTTGTTGGACCACCAATGGCTATTTATATATTCAATACTGATTTTATTTATTTGGCGCAAAGCACTGCAGGATTTGAAGCGCTTATTTATATCATTATCTTAGCTGTAATAGGCACCTCTTTTGCTGTGGCACTTTTCAATCATTTGTTAAAACAATCTTCCGCTATTTTTGCTTCATCAGTTACTTATTTGATACCCATTGTAGCTATAGCTTGGGGCATATTTGATGGAGAACACATATTACAACAGCACCTAATAGGAACGGCAATTATATTAGCGGGCGTGTATTTGGTAAATAAGAAAAATACTATTCCAAAATGATTTTTTTCTCTACACTACCATCATCATATATGTAGAAAAGGGGAGTATTAGTTTTAGGTTTAAAAATTATTCTTCCTAATACATCTACAATCTTAACAAGTTTTTTATCTGTAGGTAAAACATCTATAATATTTGTTGGGCCATTACAAATTGTTTGAGTTAAATGATTTGAGCGATATTGATTAATAGCTGATATCATTCTTGTTTTTTGTCCTGTAGTGAATAAATTCATACAAGCATCATTAGTATAATCCATATAATTCATGAACATATCTCCATTTGCATTAGTTGTACTGCAGGCATTAGGGTGTAATGGAAATGCAGGGCATCCGTAATTTTCTATTTCTTGTTTAGGAGTGTCAGCAACTTGATCGTTTCCACAGGATCCCCAAGCTCCCCAAAGATGTTCTAAATTGAGCCAGTGCCCTACTTCATGTGTAGCTGTTCTCCCATACCTATATGCACCTCCATTATTTCCTGTAAGTCCAAAATATTTATATCCAATAACAACTCCGTCAGTAGGGTTTGACCAAGCTGATGGCGGGCTAGCATAGCCCAAAAGCCCACTTCCTAAATCACACACCCAAATATTTAAATAATCATCTTGACTCCAAGGAGCTGCCCCTCCAGATGAAACTGACATAACAGGATCTCCACTCATTCCAAATGAAGTCTGTGTGGTATTTACTCTATCTATGCCTGTTGTTGCATCGCCATTTGGATCAGTAGTAGCTAAGCAGAACTCAATCTCACAATCATCAGCAATTCCTTGCCAAATGCTAGGGGTGTTAATAACATCAATATTCGTTCTTCTAAAATCATTATTTAATATCTCAATTTGTTCAAATACTCGAGCATCAGAGATATTCTCAGCTGTTGTATTCCATACAACATGAACTACTACTGGTATTGAGATTATTTCTGGAAGTTTAGCGACATTATGAGTAGCAATCCAATTTTCAGTTTCAGTATTTACTTTCGCTTTTGCTTTTGCGTAATCAGGGTATTGTTCTATCAATTCTAAAGTATGCGCTTCAGTTCCACATCTAATTTGTGCATTGCTAATTAGGGTGATACTTGCTAAAAGTAGGATAAAAAGGTTTTTCATTAGTGTTTGTTTTTTAGATTGTCAAAGATACAATTAGAAATATTAATAATTGTTCTTTATTTTCTCTAATCTTAGGCATTCAAAAAAGATAGCTTAATTTTTGTTCTATTTTATCAGATTGTTTACTTTTGCAGACCATTTTTAAAAATAATAATAATGTACGCAATAGTTGAGATAGCAGGGCAACAATTTAAAGTTGAAAAAGATCAGCAGATATTTGTACACAGATTAGACTCAGAAGAAGGATCAAAAGTTGATTTTGATAAAGTTCTTTTGATGCATGATGCTGGTACGGTAAATGTTGGCGCCCCAGTTATAACAGGAGCTAAAGTAACTGCAAAAGTATTGGAGCACCTAAAAGGCGATAAAGTAATCGTCTTCAAAAAGAAAAGAAGAAAAGGATATAAAGTTAAAAACGGTCACAGACAGTATTTAACAAAATTAGAGATACTAACTATTGATGCAAAAGCTCCAGCTGCCAAAAAAGCGGCACCAAAAAAGGAAGCTAAGCCAGTTGCTAAAAAAGCACCAGCAAAGAAAACTGCTGCAAAAAAGACTACAGCTAAAAAAGCAATAGCAAAAAAGACTTCAGCTAAAAAAGCTGAATAATAAGAATATGCAGGAATAAAAACTTAAGACAATGGCACATAAGAAAGGAGCAGGTAGTTCAAAGAATGGTAGAGAATCGCAAAGTAAACGATTAGGTGTGAAAATCTTTGGTGGTCAAGCCATCATTGCTGGTAACATTATCGTTCGTCAAAGAGGTACAGTACACAACCCAGGAGAAAATGTTGGAATAGGGAAAGACCATACTTTATTTGCATTAACTGATGGTAAAGTAAAATTTACTAAGAAAAGAAATAACAGATCCTATGTTTCAGTTGAGGCTGTAAACTAAAGATTGCATGATAATAGATTTATGAAAAACTCTTGAGCAATCAAGAGTTTTTTTTATTTACATTTGTTCCTGATTTAAGAAAAAAAAGAAGATGTTACACATTAATAAGATAAGAGAAAACAAGGAGAGCTTTATTACTTTACTAAAAGTAAAGAATATTGACGCTACTGATTTAATAACAAATGTGATTGCTAAAGATGATAAGCGTAAGGCAACTCAGAAAAGTGCTGATGATTTATTGGCGATTGGCAATTACTTAGCTAAGCAGATTGGTGAATTATACAAGACAGGAAAAGCAGATGAAGCCAATGTATTAAAGGAAGAATCCTCTTCAATTAAAGAAAGTTCAAAAGCTTTGCAAGTAAAACAAAGTGAGCTTGAAAAAGAAATTCAGGATATCTTAGTGCAGATTCCTAATGTTCCACATCCTACTGTTCCTCAAGGAAAATCGGATGCGGATAATGTTACAATTAAGGAAGTAGGGACAATACCTATATTAATGAAAGGAGCTAAGCCGCATTGGGAATTGACTACTGATTATAGTTTAATTGATTTTGAATTAGGAAATAAAATAACAGGAGCAGGTTTCCCTGTTTATACGCATAACGGAGCAAAGTTACAAAGAGCATTAATTGCTTATTTCTTGGATAAAAATATTGCTGCAGGATATACTGAATATTTACCACCTCATTTAGTGAATGAAGCATCAGGTTTTGGTACTGGGCAATTGCCTGATAAAGAAGGGCAAATGTATCATGCAACTGAGGATAATTTGTATTTAATCCCAACTGCTGAGGTGCCAGTAACTAACTTTTTCCGTGATGTAATTGTAAAGGAATTCCCTATTAAGTGTACTGCTTACACTCCATGTTTTAGGCGTGAGGCAGGTTCTTATGGTAAGGAGGTAAGAGGATTGAATAGATTGCATCAATTTGATAAAGTAGAAATTGTACAAATTCAACATCCTGAAAAATCATACGAAACTTTAGATATGATGGTAAATCATGTGGCAAGCATTTTAGACGAATTAGAATTACCATATAAAATAGTGCAATTATGTGGAGGGGACTTAAGTGACGCTTCAGCATTAACTTTTGATTTTGAAGTATTTTCAGCAGGGCAAGAAAGATGGTTAGAGGTAAGCTCGGTTTCTAACTTTGAAAGTTACCAAGCAAACCGATTGAAGCTGAGGTATAAGGATGAGAATAGTAAAACACAATTGTGTCATACCTTAAACGGGAGTGCTTTGGCCTTGCCAAGAATTTATGCAGCACTTATTGAAAATAACCAAACTGCTGAAGGGATAAAAATACCGAAAGCATTACAACCTTACACAGGTTTTGATATCATAAAATAAATGCGCTTACTGCTAGTATTTATGCTGATTTCAACTTTTGCTATCTCACAGCAAAATAATCAGCAATTGGCCTATCAATATTATGTAAATGGTGAGTATGATAAAGCAATTGCAATGTATAAGGAGCTCAATGATGCTCGATTTTCAGTAGCTTATTATGCGCCTTATTATTCCAGCTTGCTAAAAACAAAACAATATAAAGCGGCAGAACAATTGGCGAAAAAGGTTGCCAAAATTTATCCTAATAGTTTAAATTATCAGTTAGAGATTGGTATTGCACAAGAGAAATCAGGAAATAGTAGGAAAGCAGAACGAACCTTTAAAAAACTGTTTAAAGCTTTAGATGGTAGGCAAGCACAAACCATCAATTTAGCGAATACTTACAGCCGTTATGGCATGCATGATGATGCTTTAAGGGTCTATTTTTTAGCTGAACAGATAAACTCAAAAGCAAATTTTGGAACGCAAAAAGCACAATTGTATGCCCATTTAGGAAAGGTGGATTTAATGATAGAGCAGTACCTTGATGTCCTGCATAAAAACCCCAACCAAAAACCAATGGTTATTTCACAAATTCAAAGGTTTTTGGATAATGATGGGATAAAAAGTGACAAAAATTATAAATTGGTGAAAAATGCATTATTACCCTATGTAAGATCGGAAGAAAACCGAACTGATTTTTCCGAAATGCTGATTTGGTTATTTATGCAAAATGCACAATTTGAAATGGCCTTAAGGCAGGCAAAAGCCTTGGACAAGCGCACCAATGCTGATGGAGAAGGAGTGTATGATTTAGCAGAATCATTCTTGGATAAAAAATACTATAATTTGGCAGTTAAGGCCTATGATTATGTATTGGAGAAAGGCCCAAGAAATTTTCTTTTTATTGAGGCAAACATTAATAAACTCTACGCACTTACTAAAAGTTTGAGTGAACAAAAAAAGGAGGTAAGTGTACTTGATAAAGCTTATCAGCAAGCGCTTGAAGAGTTAGGGGAAAACAGAAATACTGTATTGCTGCTTTCTAATTATGCGCACTTTAAGGCATTTTATTTGCATGATTTAAAATCGGCAGAAGAAATACTTATTGATGCAATGGCTATTAATCAAATTTCAAAAACAGATTTGGCAGCATGTAAATTAGAATATGCTGACGTTATGCTACTGCTAGGAAATATTTGGGAATCCTTATTGTATTATTCGCAAGTGGAAAAAGATTTTAAAGAAAACCCTATTGGTCATGAAGCCAAATTCAGAAGAGCCAAAATTGCCTATTATCAAGGGGATTTCCAATGGGCTCAAGCGCAATTGGGCATCTTAAAAGCATCCACTTCCAAGCTCATTGCAAATGATGCCATGGATTTATCCTTATTAATTACGGACAACTATAATTTAGATACATCTGAAATTGCCATGAAAACTTTTGCTACTGCTGATTTACTTGCGTATCAGCAAAAATACAATGAGGCAATCATCAAATATGATTCTGTGCTTACAGCATTTAGTGGGCATGCGCTTTCGGATGAGATTTATATGAGAAAAGCAGAAATCTATACTGGATTAGGAAATACAGAAATGGCTTTGCTGATGTATCAAAAAATTACTGATGAGTGGGGCTATGATATATTGGCAGATGATGCCCTGTATCGGCAAGCAAAAATGTATGATGTTATTTTAGAAGATAAAGAGAAGGCCATGGAGCTTTATGAAAAGATATTATTGGAACATAATAGTAGTATTTTTGCATCAGAAGCCAGAAAGCGTTTTAGAATTTTAAGAGGAGATAATATAACTATTGAATAATGATAATATACAATGTAACGGTAAGCGTAGAGGAGAGTATTAAAGCAGATTGGCTAAAATGGATGCAAACCGAACACATCCCAGAAGTAATGGCTTGTGGTGTTTTTACCAAAGCACAAATAAATCACCTTATCGTACAAGGGGATAGTGATAGTACTTTTGCTGTTGCTTATACTTGTGCAAGCATGAAAGATTTACATCAATATCAAGTAAAATTTGCCCCTGAATTACAACAAAAGCATGTGGCTCGTTATGGCGATAAAGCAGTTGCTTTTCGTACATTAATGGAGGTTATTCAAGAGTATTAATTCCTGTTTTGAAAAAAGTAATTAAGGCATATTTACAATTAGAAGAACATGTCCTTTTAATGATAAAGGCTGAATTTTTTGTGCAGTTAATTGGGGCTGCTTTCTTCTTGATTTTAAATATCTATTTGGCAAAGCAGGGTTTTTCTGATCCTGAAATAGCCAATTTTATTTCCTTTCGTTTTCTAGCAGTTATGTTGTTGGCATTTCCTTTGGGTTTTTATATAAAAGGAAAACCGCTTAAGCCCTTTTTTTTGATGGGTAGTTTAGGTGTGCCTACGGTTGCTTTCGCACTTGTTTTGGCTGTGCAGTATGGTTTGTATCAGTATTTGCCTACATTATTTATTTTGTGGGGAGTCGTTTTTACTTTGTTTCAAGTAAGTTCTTTACCTTATATTATGCGCAATACAGCAATTGAAAAGCAGTCGCATGCCATATCCTTAAATTATGCAACCCATAGTTTTGGCACTATATTAAGTGGAATAATCATCTTTGGCTTTGGACAGTTTATGCGAGAGATGGATGAAGGAATAATTCTATTATTTATTTCTGTACTTGGATTTGTTGGGGTCTATTATTTGTTGAAAATGAAGGTAGATGTAGTAGTGCCTGTCAAAAAAGGCTTACAATGGAAATCCTATGATTGGGACTTATTAATTAAGGCAATTATCCCAACTCTTATTATTGCTGTTGGTGCAGGGTTAACTATTCCGTTTATTAATTTATTTTTCTTTCATAATTTTAAAATAGATTCCTCAGGATTTGCTGTAATAGGAGGTATAGCAAGTATTTTGGTTGCTTCTTTAGCATTATTGGCGCCCAATGTAAAAAATAAGTTAGGATTTAAAAAGGGGATAACTTATACACAAACTACTGCTGTTATTGCTTTGGTTGCTTTGGCTACTACTGAGTTTTTTACTCATTATTGGTGGGCATTGCCAGTGGCGGTTATGTGTTATTGGGTACGTACTCCACTTATGAATATGGCTGCTCCTATGACTTCTGAGCTCACTATGAATTATGTAGGAAAGAAAAACCAAGAAATGCTGAGTGCAATTATGGCGGCAATCTGGAGCGGAAGTTGGTTTTTTAGTTCGCAAATATTCAGGTACTTAAAAGCAGAAGGGTTGCCTTATGCCTATATTTTTTACATCACAGCTGCACTGTATTCTTTTGGGGTGTTTATGTACTACCTCTTGGTATTGGATTATGAAAAGAGGGAATAATATTCTTTTAAGTTTTAATTTACTGCAAAAAAGGATTGTGCTCTTTCTCATATCCTAAATTGGTGGCCAGTCCATGTCCGCAAAATACTTGTGTTTCGTTGGATAAAGGAAAAAGTTGTGTGATAATACTATTAATAAGTGTACTATGATCTCCTCCGGGTAAGTCCGTACGACCAATACTTCCTTGAAAAAGTACATCTCCAGCTATTAGTAAATCATTCTCTTTACTATAAAGGCAAATATGTCCTGGGGCATGCCCAGGAGTAAAGAGTATTTTAAAGCTACTTTCTCCAAAGGTTAGCGTGTCATCTTGTGCTAAAAAGTGTTTTGGGTAGGGCGACCCCTCATAATCCTCAAAGCCATACATTTGTGCAACAGCACCTGCATTTTCCAATAGAGGGATGTCCTTCTTATGCATATAGAGTTCCAAATCCCACTTTTCAGTCACAAATTGATTGCCCAATATATGATCAATATGGCAATGTGTATTGATGAGCTTAACAGGCGTTAATTCTTTTTCGATAATAAACTCAGATAATTCTTCTTCTTCTTTTTTACTATAACACCCAGGGTCAATGATGATGCACTCCTTACTCTTATCATAAACTACAAAGGTGTTTTCCTGAAAAGTATTAAAAGTGAATGATTTAATGTTCATATAAAATTTGTTTTGGAGTTCAGCAAAGATATAAGTTCTTTATATTTGTACACCTTATTTATGAGTATTTCAACTTTCATAGTGTTAATTATTATCGGCTTAATGGCGGGTATTCTTAGTGGGTTTATTGGAGTAGGAGGTGGCATTGTCATGATTCCTTTGTTAATACTTTTTTTAGGGTTAACACAGTTCCAAGCTCAAGGCACTGCACTTGTTGCTATGTTGCCACCCATTGGTATATTGGCGTCTCTCAATTATTTCAAATCAGGATATGTTAAATGGGAATATGCAGTAATTATTGCACTTACTTTTGTAATAGGTGGTTACTTTGGTTCAAGATTATCATTGAGTTTAAACCCATCAACTGTAAAGCGAGTATTTGGAATTGTAATGCTAATTGCAGGTGTGAAAATGATTTTTAGCAAATGATCGATCAGATTAAGAAATTGGCTATCGCCTATTTTGATGAAATAGTTGAAATAAGAAGGCATATACATCAACATCCCGAGCTTTCCTTTCATGAGCACAAAACTTCTGCTTTTATCAAATCCATCTTAACTAAATGGGATCTTCCTTTTACTGATGGAATTGCTGATACTGGAATTGTGGTAGTTTTAAAAGGAAATAATTCAGATATTAAAACCCTTGCATTGCGAGCCGATTTTGATGCTTTACCCATTCAAGAAGAAAATGATGTTTCCTATTGTTCGCAAAATGATGAAGTGATGCATGCATGTGGGCATGATGCGCATACCGCATCTTTATTAGGAACGCTTAAAATCCTGAAT
>Ga0208879_1001578_pt1 | contig 21302 bp, 14 predicted proteins | sample Knorr_S15_td_Bot_FD_185605 | JGI IMG/M metagenome (GOLD analysis project Ga0208879, IMG submission 185605) | Marine microbial communities from Southern Atlantic Ocean transect - Knorr_S15_td_Bottom_ad_5009_LV_A (SPAdes) (version 2) | ecosystem: Environmental > Aquatic > Marine > Oceanic | place... | reverse complement strand
TAGTAACTGCGGGCCAGCCTTAGGCATGGATTGACGGTAAGCACCTTTAGCAGCAATCTCAAAGGCAATGGCCGAAGAGTCAACTGCGTGGAAACCACCGTCAACCAATTCGATCTCTACGTCTAGGAGAGGGAAGCCAGCCAATGGGCCTTGTTCCATCATCATGCGAAAACCTTTTTCGATGGCTGGGAAGTATTCCTTAGGCACGTTGCCGCCTACAACAGAAGACTTAAAGATAAAGCCAGAACCCGTTTCGCCTGGGGTAACAATGTAGTCGATCTTACCAAATTGGCCAGAACCACCAGATTGTTTCTTGTGGGTGTAGCTGTCTTCTAATTTCTGAGTGATGGTCTCGCGGTAAGCAACTTGTGGTTGGCCTACAAGCAAGTCTACGCCGTAGGTACGCTTAAGAATGTCTACTTTGATGTCTAGGTGCAATTCGCCCATGCCTTTAAGGATGGTTTCGCCTGAATCTTCGTCAGTTTCAACGATGAAGGAAGGATCTTCTGCAACCATCTTACCAATGGCAATGCCCATCTTCTCGGTAGAACCCTTATCCTTAGGAGTTACAGAGATAGAGATTACTGGTTCTGGGAAAATCATTGGCTCAAGTGTACATTCGTGCTTAGGATCACATAGTGTGTGGCCAGTTTGTACGTTCTTCATGCCTACGATAGCGATGATGTCGCCGGCTTGAGCATAGCTTAGCTCGGTACGTTCATTGGCGTGCATTTCTACCATGCGGCCAACACGTTCGCTCTTGCCCGTGTATGAGTTAAGGATGGTGTCACCCTTTTTCAATGTGCCTGAGTAAAGGCGTACAAAGGTCAAGGCGCCGTAACGGTCGTCCATAATCTTAAAGGCCAAAGCGCGTAATGGCTCGTCGATGGCAACGGTAGCAAATTCGCCAGTGGCTTCGCCGGTCTCTTTATCAGTTAACGGCTGTGGGTCAACATCTGTTGGGCAAGGTAGGTAATCGATAACTGCGTCTAGAATTAACTGAACGCCCTTGTTCTTAAAGGCAGAACCACAGTAAGTTGGGAAGAAATCTAGCGCTGTGGTGCCTTTACGAATGCAACGCTTAAGGTCTTCTATAGAAGGTGATTCGCCTTCTAAGTAGGCTTCCATTAGGTCATCGTCTTGCTCTACTGCAGTTTCGATCAACTTTTCATGGTATTCGTCAACTAGGTCAACCATGTCTGCAGGCACGTCGCCGATTTCAAAGTTTTCTGGCAAGCCGGTGTCATCCCATACGTAGGCTTTCTTGGTGAGTACGTCTACTACACCGATAAAGGTTTCTTCCATGCCAATAGGCAGGGTCATAACCAGTGGGTTAGCAGCAAGTACGTCTTCGATTTGGCCAACTACACGCAGGAAGTCTGCACCCATGCGGTCCATCTTGTTAACTAAGATGATACGGGCTACTGCTGATTCGTTAGCATAACGCCAGTTGGTTTCTGACTGAGGCTCTACGCCGCCAGAAGCACAAAATACGCCAACACCGCCGTCGAGTACTTTAAGGGAACGGTATACTTCTACGGTGAAGTCAACGTGCCCTGGGGTGTCAATGATGTTTAAACGGTGATCTTTCCAGAAGCAGGTTGTGGCTGCTGATTGGATGGTTATGCCGCGCTCGGCTTCTTGTGCCATGAAGTCGGTGGTGGATTCGCCGTCGTGCACTTCACCGGTCTTATGAATCTTGCCGGTAAGCTTTAGAATACGTTCTGTGGTGGTGGTCTTGCCCGCATCTACGTGAGCAAAAATACCAATGTTTCTGTATAGGTTTAAGTCAGCCATGTGGGCTCCAAGTTCAGTCTAGTCTAAAAAAGTCGGCATATTGTACAGGAAAATGCTGCCTAGATGGAATGAAAATAACTAAAAAGCGAGGTGTTTTCTTGCTTTTTCAGGCTTTTTTGCTTGCAGGCCTGTGTTTGTTTATAAAAAAGGCTAATAAAGGTGAATATCTTGGCTTTGTAGCCAAAATGACGCTTACATGGCTTGACGCTAATCCAACAAAACGAATATAATTTACCGCCCGAAATTGGCAGGTCAATATAGTCCTGTGTGTTTTTGGGTATTTTCGGCGGTACTAGCAAATAGGTTGCTAGTGTTGTGCTGATGAAGAAAGTGGAGTTTGCATAAATGGCAACAGTTAACCAGTTGGTTCGTAAGCCCCGTAAGCGTAAAGTCGTTAAGAGTGACGTTCCTGCATTGCAGGCCTGTCCTCAGCGTCGTGGCGTTTGCACTAGGGTTTATACAACCACCCCTAAGAAGCCTAACTCTGCTCTACGTAAAGTATGTCGTGTGCGTTTGACTAACGGTTTTGAAGTTACCTCCTATATTGGTGGTGAAGGTCATAACCTACAAGAGCACAGCGTTGTATTGATCCGTGGCGGTCGTGTAAAAGATTTGCCAGGCGTTCGTTACCATACTGTACGTGGTTCTTTGGATACTTCCGGCGTGAGCGACCGTAAACAGAGTCGTTCTAAGTACGGTACCAAGCGTCCTAAGTCTTAATGATCCTTTCCTTGGTTGGCCATTGTTTATAACAACTGCCAGCTAAGACGGGCAGCGCAGCGTAAGTTGTTGCTGTTAGCCAGATTGCTTTTTAGCAACTGGCCATGAGACTTATCGAGAACCGATAAGAGTAAGGCCAGGTAAGTACCTACATTAGTAAGTACAAGTCCTGAACATAACCTGAAGTATATTTGAGGCCCATCATGCCAAGAAGAAGAGTTGTCGCCAAACGCGACATCCTGCCAGATCCAAAGTTTGGCAACGTTACCCTAGCTAAATTCATGAACCATGTCATGATCTCGGGTAAGAAATCTGTCGCAGAACGTATCGTTTACGGTGCTCTAGACAAGGTCGTTGAGCGTAAAGGCGGCGATCCACTAGAAGTGTTTGAAGCAGCGTTAGAAGCTATCCAACCTATGGTCGAAGTTAAGTCTCGCCGTGTAGGTGGTGCGACTTACCAAGTTCCTGTTGAAGTACGTCCTGCGCGTCGTTCTGCCCTAGCTATGCGCTGGTTGGTAGACTACTCACGTAAGCGTGGCGAAAAGTCTATGGCTTTGCGTCTTGCTGGTGAAATCCTAGACGCATCAGAAGGCAAAGGCGCAGCGGTTAAGAAGCGTGAAGACGTTCACCGTATGGCTGAAGCTAACAAGGCCTTCTCTCACTTCCGCTTCTAAGCGAACTTGAGAGGCTAGAGAGAACTGTCATGGCTCGTAAGACTCCAATTAATCGGTACCGTAACATCGGTATCGTAGCTCACGTAGATGCGGGTAAAACCACAACTACGGAGCGGATTTTGTTTTACACTGGCCTGTCCCATAAAATTGGTGAGGTGCACGATGGTGCAGCCACAATGGATTGGATGGAGCAGGAGCAAGAACGCGGGATCACCATCACTTCGGCGGCGACCACGTGTTTTTGGAAAGGCATGAACAAGCAGTTCGAAGACCACCGTATCAACATAATCGATACTCCAGGGCACGTTGACTTCACCATTGAAGTAGAGCGCTCCTTGCGGGTATTGGATGGTGCGGTGGTGGTTTTGTGTGGCACCTCTGGTGTGCAGCCACAAACGGAAACCGTATGGCGTCAAGCTAATAAGTACGGTGTGCCGCGCATGGTGTTTGTTAACAAGATGGACCGCGCAGGTGCCGACTTCCTCATGGTGGTTGAGCAGCTTAAGGAACGTCTTGGAGCAAATGCCGTACCTATTCAATTAGCTATTGGTGCTGAAGACGAATTCAAGGGCGTAATCGACCTTGTGCGTATGAAAGCCATTATGTGGAACGAAGAAGACCAAGGTATGACCTATGAGCTGGAAGATATTCCTGCTGATATGCAAGCCCAGGCCGAAGAATTCCGCGAGCAGCTAGTTGAAGCCGCAGCCGATGCTGATGATGAGTTGATGGAAAAGTACCTTGAAGAAGGCGACCTTTGCGTTGCAGACATCAAGGCCGGTTTGCGTAAGCGTACCTTAGCCAACGACATAGTATTAGTACACGCTGGTTCTGCGTTTAAGAACAAGGGTGTGCAAGCGGTACTGGACTCAGTAATTGAGTACATGCCGTCGCCGGTTGAAGTGAAGCCTATTGAAGGTACCTTGCTAGATGGCAAAGATACTATGGCTACACGCGATGCTTCCGACGAAGCGCCATTTTCAGCTTTAGCTTTTAAGATTGCAACGGACCCGTTTGTGGGTACCTTAACCTTTATACGGGTTTACTCCGGCGTACTCAATACTGGCGATCACGTATTTAACTCGGTTAAAGAAAAGCGTGAACGTGTAGGTCGTATGGTGCAAATGCACGCTAATGACCGTACTGAGATTAAGGAAGTGCGGGCTGGCGATATTGCTGCCGCCATCGGTCTTAAAGACGTTACTACGGGTGATACCTTATGTGCCATCGACAATAAAATTGTCCTTGAGCGCATGGAATTCCCAGAGCCTGTCATCTCTGTAGCTGTAGAGCCTCGCTCTGTAGCCGATCAAGAGAAGATGGGTGTTGCGCTCGGTAAACTGGCTCAGGAAGATCCGTCTTTCCGGGTTAGAACCGACGAAGAAACAGGCCAAACGATTATCGCTGGTATGGGTGAACTACACCTTGATATCATTGTTGATCGGATGCGCCGCGAATTTAGTGTTGAAGCCAACATCGGTAAGCCACGCGTGGCCTACCGCGAAAAAATTCGCGCTACCATTGATGCCAACCACAAGTTTGTGCGTCAATCAGGTGGTCGCGGACAATATGGACACGTGGTTATTGAATTCAGTCCTTCCGATGGCGAAGGTCTAGAGTTTATTAACGAGATCGTCGGTGGTGCTATTCCGCGTGAATACATCCCGGCCATACAAAAAGGTATCGAAGAGCAGATGAAAAATGGCGTTATCGCCGGCTATCCTCTGTTGGGCCTAAAAGCCCGTTTGTATGACGGTTCCTTCCACGACGTTGACTCTAACGAAATGGCCTTTAAAATCGCCGCTTCTCAGTGTTTAAAGAAGTTCGCTCAATTGGCAGACCCTTGTTTGCTTGAGCCGATGATGAAGGTTGAAGTGGTGACCCCTGAAAAGAACATGGGCGACGTGATGGGTGACCTGAACCGTCGGCGTGGTATTGTACAGGGTATGGATGACAGCTCTGCTGGCAAAGTCATCAACGCACAAGTCCCGCTTGGGGAAATGTTTGGTTATGCTACTGATTTGCGTTCGGCAACTCAAGGTCGCGCCAGCTACTCCATGGAATTTGAATGCTATTCAGAAGCGCCTCAGAATATTGCTGAAGCGATAACTAATCAAGCCTAACTTTTTAGAGGATTCTACGCATGGCTAAGGAAAAGTTTGAAAGAAATAAGCCGCACGTAAACGTCGGCACCATCGGTCACGTTGACCACGGTAAAACCACACTTACAGCGGCATTGACTCGCGTTTGTGCAGAGGCATTTGGCGGCGAGCTAAAAGACTTCTCCCAAATCGACAACGCTCCTGAAGAACGTGAGCGCGGTATCACCATCGCTACCTCACACGTTGAATACGATTCTGAACATCGTCACTACGCCCACGTAGATTGCCCAGGACACGCTGACTATGTGAAGAACATGATCACTGGTGCTGCGCAAATGGACGGCGCAATCCTAGTGTGTGGCGCCACAGACGGCCCTATGCCACAAACTCGCGAGCACATCTTGTTGGCGCGTCAGGTTGGCGTACCTTACATTGTTGTATTCCTAAACAAAGCTGACTTACTTGCAGAAGATTGCGGCGGCGCAGACTCAGAAGAATACGCTGAGATGCTAGAGCTTGTAGAAATGGAATTGCGTGAGTTGCTAGACGAGTACGAATTCCCAGGCGACGACACCCCAATCATCCCGGGATCTGCCTTGATGGCCTTGAACGGCGAAGACGACAACGAAATGGGTACCACTGCGGTACGTAAGTTGGTTGACGCGCTAGACAGCTACATTCCTCAGCCAGAGCGTGCTATCGATGGCGACTTCCTAATGCCTATCGAAGACGTATTCTCTATCCAAGGCCGTGGTACTGTAGTAACGGGTCGTATTGAACGCGGTATTGTTAACGTGGGTGACGACGTTGAAATGATCGGCATCAAAGACACCACCAAGTCGACTTGTACTGGTGTTGAAATGTTCCGCAAGTTGCTCGACGAAGGTCGTGCAGGCGAGAACGTTGGTGTACTACTGCGTGGTACTAAGCGTGAAGATGTGGAACGTGGCCAAGTGCTAGCTAAGCCTAATTCAATCACACCACACACCAAGTTCGAAGCCGAAGTATACGTACTAGGCAAAGATGAAGGCGGTCGTCACACGCCTTTCTTTAAGGGATACCGTCCACAGTTTTACTTCCGTACAACTGACATCACCGGTGCTTGTGAGTTGCCTGAAGGCGTAGAAATGGTTATGCCTGGTGACAACATCCAAATGGTTATTGAGTTAATCAACCCAATCGCCATGGACGAAGGCTTACGCTTCGCCATCCGCGAAGGTGGCCGTACTGTTGGTGCTGGCGTTGTAGCTAAAATCTTAGCTTAATTACTGCGCTTTGTACTTGGCGAAGGTGGCGCTGTTACCCTTTTGGGTACTGGCGCTGTGGCTAAGGCCCTCGCTTAATTTAAGCATAGGAAGCGCAAGCAGTTAGTGCTAATTGCTTGCAAAAAAAGTGGGACACGTATAATATACGCGTCCCATAGTTTTGGCATGTGTTAAATGCTTATGCCAAAAATGTTCTAGGCCAGTAGTTCCAACGGCAGAACGTCGGTCTCCAAAACCGAATGTTGGGGGTTCGAATCCCTCCTGGCCTGCCATATTTTTAGAGTTAACTAGAGGCTCCATTATGAGCGCTACATCAAACACACAAAATACACGCTTCGATACCGTTAAATGGATTTTCGTTGCTGCCCTTGTGATTGCTGGTGTGGTTGGTAACTCTGTATATTCCGACCAGTCTTTGCTTTATCGCACCTTGGCCTTGCTGGCTTTGGCAGGCGTGGCTATGTTTGTAACATTACAAACAACAAAGGGTAGAGGTTGGGCGGTTAGTTTTAGAGAAGCCCGTAAAGAAATACGCAAGGTTGTTTGGCCTACGCGTCAAGAAACAACTCAAACCACAATGATTGTGGTGGTGGTGGTGTTTATCATGGCGTTGCTTTTATGGGGTTTGGACTCATTTTTGAGTTGGGCTGTTGCGTCTTTAATCGGCTAAGCGGCTGCAATTAAGTTTATTAGGAATTAATCATGGCAAAGCGTTGGTACGTTGTTCACGCATACTCTGGCTACGAGAAGCAAGTTTTGCGCGCCCTGCAGGAGCGTGTTGAACGGTTTGAGATGCAGGACATGTTTGGCGACATTCTAGTGCCAACGGAAGAAGTGATTGAAATGCGTGCCGGCAAAAAACGCCGTAGTGAACGCAAGTTTTACCCTGGCTATGTGCTAGTGCAAATGGAATTGAACGACGATACTTGGCACATGGTTAAAGAAACGCCACGTGTAATGGGCTTTATTGGTGGTACAGCTGCCGCGCCAGCGCCAATTACAGAGAGCGAAGCGAACGCTATTCTTGAGCGCGTAGCAATAGGCTCTGAAGTACCTAAGCCGAAGACCATGTTTGAGCCAGGTGAAATGGTTCGGGTTGTTGATGGTCCTTTTGCTGACTTTAATGGCGTGGTTGAAGAAGTTAACTACGAAAAAAGCCGCTTACAAGTGGCGGTACTTATTTTTGGCCGTTCAACACCGGTCGAATTGGAATTTGTTCAGGTTGAAAAAGCCTGACTTTTGGCAGCCTAGGCTGCCAACAATAGACCCTGGAGCCGCATGCGGCGCCCAGGGTTTTTTGCGCATTCAGCGTTAGCTGAAGCTTTATATAACACAGGGGAGCCTGCAAGGGCGTTTGAACCCACGGAGAAACTATCATGGCTAAGAAAGTACAAGCCTACATTAAGCTGCAGGTTGCTGCCGGTAAGGCCAACCCAAGTCCTCCTGTTGGTCCTGCACTGGGTCAGCACGGCGTTAACATTATGGAATTCTGTAAGGCCTTCAATGCTCAAACTCAGAGCATGGAAGCAGGTATGCCTGTACCAGTAGTTATTACTGTATACGCAGATCGTAGCTTTACCTTTATTACTAAAACTCCTCCAGCCGCAGTATTGCTAAAGAAGGCAGCGGGCTTGAAGAGTGGCTCTGGCCGTCCTAACACCGAAAAGGTAGGCACGGTTACTCGTGCTCAGTTAGAAGAAATCGCCACCACTAAGATGGAAGATTTGACTGCCGCCGATATGGACGCTGCAGTACGTACAATTGCGGGCAGTGCTCGTTCTATGGGCCTTAATGTAGAAGGTGTTATCTAATGGCTAACATGACTAAACGCGCCAAAGCAATCGCCGAGAAGGTAGAGCTAGGCAAAGTATATGACGTAAACACTGCAATTTCTTTATTGTCTGAGCTGTCTACGGTTAAGTTTGCAGAAGCAATCGACGTGTCTATTAACTTGGGTGTAGACCCACGTAAATCAGACCAGGTTGTACGTGGTTCTACCGTACTGCCAAACGGCACTGGTAAAGACGTGCGTGTTGCAGTATTCACCCAAGGTGAAAACGCAGAAAAAGCCATAGCTGCTGGTGCAGACATTGTGGGTATGGACGATCTAGCCGCAGAAATTAAAGCTGGTAAGATGGATTTTGACGTAGTTATTGCTAGTCCAGATGCTATGCGCGTTGTGGGTCAGCTTGGTCAAATCCTAGGCCCACGTGGTCTTATGCCTAACCCTAAGGTAGGCACGGTAACTCCAGACGTAGCCACTGCAGTGAAAAACGCTAAGTCAGGTCAAGTGCGCTACCGCACCGACAAGGCCGGCATCATTCATTGTTCTTTAGGTAAGGTTGGCTTCTCTGCAGATGCAGTACAAGAAAACCTAGTGGCCCTATTGACCGACCTTAAGAAAATGAAACCAGCTTCTGCTAAAGGCATTTATTTGAAGAAAGTCACTATCTCAACCACTATGGGCCCAGGCCTTTCGGTTGATCACGGTGCGCTTTAGTTCTAACGCATTCGGCTCTTTTTAGAGTCATATCGGGCAGCTAAGTGCTTCTTGCTAAGCGGCTCGGTAAACCAAACTTTGGGGTCTTGTACTTGTACAGGGCTGTCAAAGACCGTAGGTGGCATGATCCTTCTGGTGACTTGCCTTAATTAACGCCTACGCAGACGGTGAACCCGATTCAGAATTCTGAATCCAACACCGTTATTAAGGTTCTTATTGGTACTTTGGTATCGATAAGGAGTTGGATAATTTTTCCAGGAGAAATAGCGTGGCTATAGGTCTCGAAGACAAGAAAGCGATCGTCGCAGAAGTCAACGAAGCAGCCACCAGTGCTTTATCTGCAGTAGTCGCCAATTCACGTGGCGTAACTGTAGGTGACATGACTGCTCTTCGTAAGTCAGCACGCGAGAATGGTGTAACCCTACGGGTTGTACGTAACACTCTTGCAAAGCTAGCTTTAGAAGGCACGGAGTACGCGTGTTTGCAGGATTGCTTCACAGGTCCAAGCATCATTGCATTTTCCAATGAGCATCCAGGCGCAGGCGCCCGTTTGTTCAAAGAGTTTGCAAAGACTAATGGCAAGTTTGAAGTTAAAGCATTGGCGTTTGATGGCAACCTTATGGGTGCTGATCAAATCGACGTATTGGCATCTTTGCCAACATACGACGAAGCAATTGCCAAGTTGATGAGCGTAATGCAAGGTGCAACCAGCAAGCTGGCACGTACTTTAGCATCGATTCGCGATCAAAAAGAACAGGAAGCCGCTTAAATCTTATAGGCCTATTATGGCCGGATTTAAACCGACTTACGTATGAACAAGATGACCCTTTAAGGGTCTTATTAAAGAGTAGGAATTGTTATGTCTATCACTAAAGACGATATCATCAATGCCGTTGCCGACATGTCTGTAATGGATGTGGTTGAACTTATTTCCGCTATGGAAGAGAAGTTTGGTGTAACTGCTGCAGTAGCAGCAGCTGGCCCAGCAGCTGGCGGCGACGCTGACGGTGCAGAAGCAGAGCAAACAGAATTCGACGTAATTCTAACTTCTGCAGGCGAAAAGAAAGTAGCAGCTATTAAGGCTGTACGTGGCGCAACTGGCCTTGGCTTGAAAGAAGCTAAGACCCTAGTTGAAAGTGCTCCAATCGCAGTTAAGGAAGGCCTGTCTAAAGACGACGCCGAAGCCCTTAAGACTGAAATTGAAGCGTCTGGCGCTACTGTAGAAATCAAGTAAGCCATCTGTTACAGATGTGCTTGCTTGAGCCTACTGCCCTTACGGCTAGTAGGTTTGACTGCACATGGCTGGTGGCATATTTGTCACCGGCCTTTTTCGGTTCTATAGCGTAGGCTTTTAAAGTCGCGTTTTATAACCGAAAAAGGCTGGATTTAAGCGCTTAAAATCGCTTTGTCAGTGTTGTTTTACGGGGAGTATGCCCCCGTCGCCTAGGGCGAAATAAGTATATTTGGACACTTGTCCGACCAATTTAACGGTCTGAATACAGACCCAAATCGGGGATTTTTGATGCCTTACTCATATACTGAGAAAAAACGTATCCGCAAGGATTTCGGCAAGCTGCCTCCGGTGATGGATGTGCCATATTTATTGGCCATCCAGATCGACTCCTACCGCAAGTTTTTACAATCTGGTCAAGGCGATGACCAACGCAAAGACCGAGGCTTACACGCTGCCTTTGAATCTGTGTTTCCTATTGTCTCTTTTTCTGGCAATGCGTCTTTAGAATACGTTAGCTATAAGATTGGCAAGCCCGTTTTTGATGTTAAAGAATGTCAGCTACGCGGCATTACCTACGCCGCACCTTTGCGCGTTAAAGTACGCCTTGTGATCTATGACCGCGATTCTAAAGTGAAGGCTATTAAAGACATCAAGGAACAAGAAGTCTACATGGGCGAAATGCCTCTGATGACCGACAATGGTACCTTTGTTATTAACGGCACAGAACGAGTTATTGTTTCTCAGTTACACCGTTCACCTGGTGTGTTCTTCGACCATGACAAGGGCAAGACCCATAGCTCTGGTAAGTTGTTGTATAACGCCCGTGTTATTCCTTACCGTGGTTCTTGGTTGGATTTTGAGTTTGATCCAAAGGATGTACTATACGTACGTATCGACCGTCGTCGTAAGCTGCCTGCATCTATTTTGTTACGTTCTTTGGGTTACAGCAGCGAACAAATCGTTGAAACTTTCTTTGATAACGTTGATGTGACTGTTACTAAGAAGGGCTTCACCATGACCTTGGTGCCAAGCCGCCTACGGGGTGAAACGGCTACTTTTGATATTGTTGATCAAAAGGGCAAAGTCTTGATTGAAGAAGGTCGCCGTATTACTGCGCGCCACATCAAAAACATGGAAAAAATCGGCCTTAAGCAGCTAAAAATTCCAGAAGACTATCTAGTAGGCAAGAAGCTTGCCCGCGACCAAATCAACCCCACTAGCGGCGAATTGATTTGTGATTGCAACACCGAAGTGACGCTAGAGCTATTGGTAGCCTTGCGCGAAGCTGGCATCAGCTCTTTGTCGTTGATTTACAGCAATGACTTAGACTGTGGACCTTTCATGTCAGACACCCTGACCGCTGACCCGACCCGCACTCAGCTTGAAGCCTTGGTAGAAATCTACCGCATGATGCGCCCAGGTGAGCCACCAACTAAAGAGTCTGCTGAAAACTTGTTCAACAACTTGTTCTTCACCAGCGATCGTTATGACTTGTCTGCCGTTGGCCGTATGAAATTCAACCGTCGCTTGGGTCGTAGTGAAACTACAGGTGAAGGTGTATTGAACGACCAAGACATCGTTGCCGTGATGCATACTCTTATTGCTATTCGTAACGGTAAAGGCATCGTCGACGATATTGACCACTTAGGTAACCGTCGCGTGCGTTCTGTAGGTGAAATGGCAGAAAACCAGTTCCGTGTTGGTCTGGTGCGAGTTGAACGTGCAGTTAAAGAACGTTTGAGCATGGCTGAATCCGATGGTTTGATGCCACAGGATTTGATAAATGCCAAGCCAGTGTCTGCTGCCATTAAAGAGTTTTTCGGTTCCAGCCAGCTGTCACAGTTTATGGACCAAAACAACCCCTTATCAGAAGTGACTCACAAACGTCGTGTTTCTGCCTTAGGCCCAGGTGGTTTAACTCGAGAACGCGCAGGCTTTGAAGTGCGTGATGTACACCCGACTCACTATGGTCGTGTATGCCCCATCGAAACGCCAGAAGGTCCAAACATCGGTTTGATTAACTCTTTGGCGACCTATGCCCGCACTAATGATTACGGTTTCCTTGAAACCCCTTATCGTAAAGTGGTTAAAGGCAAGGTAACGGACGAAATTGAATATTTGTCGGCTATTGAAGAAAGTCAGTACATTATTGCCCAGGCTAACGCTAAGGTAGATGCTAAGAACAAGCTGTCTGAAAAGCTCGTGACGGTACGTCACGAAAATGAATTTACCTTGATGGCGCCAGAAAACGTAGATTACATGGACGTGTCGCCACGTCAGGTAGTTTCTGTTGCGGCTTCATTAATTCCATTCCTTGAGCACGACGATGCTAACCGAGCCTTGATGGGTTCCAACATGCAACGTCAAGCGGTACCCACATTAAGGGCGCAAAAGCCTTTAGTAGGTACAGGCATGGAACGTCACGTAGCGCAAAACTCTGGTGTGTGTGTTGTAGCTAATCGTGGTGGTGTGATCGAATCTGTTGATTCTAGCCGTATTGTAGTTAAGGCCCATGATGCCGAAACTCAAGTAGGTGATGCAGGCGTAGACATCTACAACCTAACTAAGTACACCCGTTCTAACCAGAACACTTGTATTAACCAACGCTCTATTGTGAGCTTAGGCGATGTGGTTGCACGTGGCGATGTATTAGCCGACGGTCCATCCGTGGACTTAGGTGAATTGGCCTTGGGCCAAAACATGCGTATCGCTTTTATGCCGTGGAATGGTTATAACTTCGAAGACTCGATCTTGATCTCTGAGACCGTGGTTAAAGAAGATCGTTTTACCACTATCCACATTCAGGAATTAACCTGTGTGGCCCGTGACACCAAGTTAGGCAGTGAAGAAATCAGCTCTGACATTCCTAACGTTGGCGAAACCGCCTTATCTAAGTTGGATGAGTCTGGCATTGTGCACATTGGCGCCGAAGTGGGCCCGGGTGACATTTTGGTAGGTAAGGTAACGCCTAAGGGTGAAACCCAACTAACGCCAGAAGAAAAGCTACTACGTGCTATTTTTGGTGAAAAAGCCTCCGACGTGAAAGACACTTCTTTACGCGTTAAGACCGGCACCAAAGGTACTGTTATCGACGTGCAAGTGTTTACTCGTGACGGCGTTGACAAGGACCAACGTGCAGTTGCCATTGAGCAAATGCAGTTGGATCAAGTACGTAAAGATTTGAACGACGAATTCCGCATTGTTCAATCGGCTACATTTGAACGCTTGTTAGCCGCCTTGACCGGCAAAGCCGTAAATGGTGGTGCAGGCTTTAGTAAGGGCGACAAGCTAACAGCGCAAAGCTTGAGTGAAGTTGATCAAGAAGATTGGTTCCAGCTACGCATGGCCGACGATGCACTACAGCAGCAGTTAGAATTGGCTCAGCAGTCGTTAGAAGAAACTCGTGTCAGGCTTGATGCCAAGTTCGAAGACAAGAAGAAGAAGCTACAAACTGGCGACGACTTGGCACCGGGTGTGTTGAAAATCGTTAAGGTATACGTCGCTGTTAAGCGCCGCATTCAACCTGGTGACAAGATGGCTGGTCGTCACGGTAACAAAGGTGTTATCTCGGTTATTATGCCGGTTGAAGACATGCCTTACGATGAGTTTGGCAAGACCGTAGATATAGTGCTTAACCCACTGGGCGTACCTTCGCGTATGAACGTTGGCCAGATTCTAGAAACCCATATGGGTATGGCAGCTAAAGGCTTGGGCGAACGCATTGAGGAAATGATGCAGCTCGAACGGGCTAAAGCGGTTAAGGAAATACGCGGCTTCTTAGATAAAATTTACAACGACGGCAACTGCTATCGTCAAGAAAATCTGAAGAGCTTTAGCGATGACGAAATTCTTGCCCTAGCCAAGAACCTACAAGCTGGTGTGCCTTTGGCTACCCCAGTATTTGACGGTGCCACAGAAGACGAGGTTAAGCACTTGCTTGAACTGGCTGGGCTTGATCGCTCTGGTCAAACTTGGTTGTACGATGGCCGTACCGGCGATAAGTTCGATCGCCAGGTAACCGTAGGTTACATGTACATGCTGAAGTTGAACCACTTGGTTGACGACAAGATGCATGCCCGTTCTACCGGTTCTTACAGTCTTGTTACGCAACAGCCGCTGGGTGGTAAAGCCCAGTTCGGTGGTCAGCGTTTTGGTGAGATGGAAGTGTGGGCCTTAGAAGCATATGGCGCCGCATACACCTTGCAGGAAATGCTAACGGTGAAGTCAGACGACGTTAATGGCCGTACTAAAATGTACAAAAACATTGTTGATGGCGATCATCGCATGGAACCCGGTATGCCCGAGTCCTTCAATGTATTGGTTAAGGAGATTCGTTCTCTAGGTATCGATATGGCGTTGGAAGTAGACTAGGTCACACAGGTTAAGAGGATTAGGCAATGAAAGATTTATTAAAATTATTGAAAGCCCAAGGCCACTCGGACGAGTTTGACTCAATCCGCATTGGTTTGGCATCACCAGAAATGATCCGTTCATGGTCTTTTGGTGAAGTTAAGAAGCCAGAAACCATTAACTACCGGACCTTTAAGCCAGAGCGCGAAGGTTTGTTCTGTGCCAAGATCTTTGGCCCAGTAAAGGACTACGAATGCTTGTGCGGCAAGTACAAGCGTTTGAAGCACCGTGGTGTAATCTGTGAAAAATGTGGCGTAGAAGTTGCCTTGGCTAAAGTGCGTCGCGAACGCATGGGCCACATCGAACTGGCTAGCCCAGTGGCACACATCTGGTTCCTAAAATCACTACCTTCACGCATTGGTTTGTTGCTAGACATTACCCTGCGTGACATCGAGCGTGTACTTTATTTTGAAAGCTACATCGTTATTGATCCAGGCATGACCACGCTAGAGCGTGGTCAGATGATGAACGATGAGCAGTTCTTTGAAGCAGTAGAAGAATTTGGCGATGACTTTGATGCCCGTATGGGTGCAGAAGCTATCCAAGCCCTACTTAAAGATTTGGACATGAAGCAAGAAGCGATGCAGTTGCGCGAAGATATTCCTGCGACTAACTCCGAAACTAAAATCAAGAAGCTATCCAAGCGCTTAAAGCTAATGGAAGCCTTCTTGGCTTCTGGCAACAAGCCAGAATGGATGGTACTGACCGTTTTACCTATCTTGCCACCGGATTTGCGTCCTTTGGTACCATTAGATGGCGGTCGTTTTGCAACCTCAGATTTGAACGACCTATACCGTCGTGTAATCAACCGTAACAACCGTTTGAAGCGTTTGTTGGACTTGAGTGCGCCAGACATCATCGTGCGTAACGAAAAGCGTATGTTGCAAGAGTCGGTAGATGCCTTGTTGGATAACGGCCGTCGTGGCCGTGCCATTACTGGCTCTAATAAGCGTCCATTAAAGTCTTTGGCCGATATGATCAAAGGTAAGCAAGGTCGTTTCCGTCAAAACCTATTGGGTAAGCGCGTAGACTACTCTGGCCGTTCGGTAATTGTGGTGGGCCCATACTTGCGTTTGCACCAGTGTGGTTTGCCTAAGAAAATGGCCTTGGAATTGTTCAAGCCTTTCATCTTCTCTAAGCTAGAATTGCGTGGCCTTGCCACCACCATTAAAGCCGCTAAGAAAATGGTAGAGCGTGAAACTGCTGAAGTTTGGGACATCCTTGCCGACGTTATCCGTGAACATCCGGTCATGCTTAACCGCGCACCTACCTTACACCGTTTGGGTATTCAAGCCTTTGAACCTGTATTGATTGAAGGCAAAGCCATTCAGCTTCACCCACTCGTTTGTGCGGCCTACAACGCCGACTTCGACGGTGACCAAATGGCGGTACACGTACCCTTAACAATTGAAGCCCAGCTTGAATGTCGTGCCTTGATGATGTCTACCAACAACATCTTGTCACCTGCTAACGGCGACCCAATCATCGTACCTTCCCAGGACGTGGTATTGGGCATCTACTTTATGACCCGCGACCGTATCAACGCCAAAGGCGAAGGTATGGTGTTTGCCGATGTGACAGAAGTTGAGCGCGCCTACGGTGCCAAGCATGTCGATTTGCAAGCCAAGGTTAAGGTACGTGTAACTGAGTACCAGAAGGCCGAAGACGGCACTATGGCAGCCACTCGAACGGTTACCGAAACCACTGTTGGACGTGCACTTTTCTCAAAAATCATGCCTAAGGGTCTGCCTTTCAGCTTGATTAACCGGACCATGAAGAAGAAAGACATTTCTACTCTAATCAACGCTTGCTACCGTAACGTTGGTTTGAAAGAAACCGTTATCTTTGCCGACCAATTGATGTACACAGGCTTCGCTTATGCGACTCGCTCAGGTACTTCAGTAGGCGTTAACGACTTTGTTATTCCCGATGAGAAAGCCAGCATTATCCAAGGTGCGGAAGACGAAGTGCGCGAAATTGAAGCGCAGTTCCGTGACGGTTTGGTAACGCAAGGCGAGAAGTACAACAAGGTAATCGACATTTGGTCCCGTGCTAACGAACTTGTAGCCAACGCCATGATGGCCGCCCTAAAGAGCGATACTGTTATCAACGCGGCGGGTGAAGAAGTTGAGCAAGAGTCCTTTAACTCGGTGTACATGATGGCCGACTCCGGCGCTCGTGGTAGTGCTGCGCAGATGCGTCAGTTAGGTGGTATGCGTGGTTTGATGGCTAAGCCAGACGGCTCCATCATCGAAACTCCGATCACGGCTAACTTCCGTGAAGGCCTATCGGTACAGGAATACTTTATCTCTACTCACGGTGCACGTAAAGGCTTGGCCGATACGGCATTGAAGACCGCTAACTCTGGTTACCTAACCCGTCGTCTAGTAGACGTAGCCCAAGACTTGGTAGTAACTGAAGTTGATTGTGGCACCGCAGCTGGCTTGACTATGCAGCCTGTTATCGAAGGCGGCGACATACGTGTACCTTTAGGCGCCCGTATTCTTGGCCGTGTGATTGCCGAAGACGTGGTTAACCCAAGTACGGGTGACCTACTGATCGCTAAAGGCACTTTGATTGACGAAGCATGGGTTGAACGTCTAGAAAACGACGAAAGCCTATCTTCGGTAGACGAAGTGAAGACCCGCTCGCCAATTACTTGTGAGACACGTTATGGTATTTGCGCCAGCTGTTATGGTCGTGACCTAGGTCGTGGCCACTTGGTTAACATCGGTGAAGCTGTAGGCGTTGTTGCTGCACAGTCCATCGGTGAGCCAGGTACACAGCTGACCATGCGTACCTTCCACATTGGTGGTGCGGCATCTCGAGCAGCAGCAGAAGACAAGATTCAAGTTAAGTATGGCGGTGAAATCCGCTTACATAACCTCAAGGCAGTAACCCGTGCCGATGGCAACATGGTTACCACTTCTCGCTCGGTTGAGCTAGGTGTTACCGATGAGCATGGCCGTGAGCGTGAGCGTTATAAGCTACCTTACGGTTCCATGATTCTAGTGGCTGACGCCGCTACTGTAGCGGCCGGCGAAATTGCGGCTACTTGGGATCCACACACTCACCCCATCGTCTCAGAAATGGCCGGTACAGTGCAGTTTGTTGGTTTGGAAGAAGGCTTAACGATCAACCGTAGAACCGACGATTTAACGGGCCTTAGTTCGATCCAAATCCTCACTGTAGGTGAACGTCCTGCTGCGGGTAAAGATTTGCGCCCTATGATCAGGTTGGTTGATGCTAAGGGTAATGAGATTATCAACCCTGAGTCTGGTGCGCCAGCTCAGTACTTGCTTCCAGGGGGCGCTTTACTGTCTATCGTTGATGGTGGCCAAGTAGAGGTTGGTGACGTGGTTGCTCGTATTCCACAAGAGAGTGCAACCACCAAGGATATCACCGGTGGTCTACCACGGGTAGCCGACTTGTTTGAAGCACGTAAGCCAAAAGAAGCCGCTATCTTGGCCGAAATTTCGGGCATCGTTAGCTTTGGTAAGGAAACCAAGGGCAAGAATCGTTTGGTTATTGCGCCGACAGACGGCAGCGACAACTACGAAGAGCTCATTCCTAAGTGGCGTGTACTTAACGTGTTTGAAGGTGAAACTGTAGTGAAGGGTGAAGTTATCGCCGACGGCCCATTCAACCCACATGATATCTTACGTATCTTGGGCGTTGAAGAATTGGCTCGTTACATTACTACCGAAGTGCAGGATGTTTATCGTTTACAAGGCGTAGGCATTAACGACAAGCACATCGAAGTTATCGTGCGGCAGATGTTGCGTAAGGTAGATGTGGTTGCTTCAGGTGACACTAACTTGATCAAAGGTGATCAGGTCGAATACACCCGCTACCTTGAAGCCAACGAGAAGATGGCGCTTGAAGATAAGATCCACGCACACATGCAGCGTGTATTGTTGGGTATTACCAAGTCTTCCTTGGCCACTGAATCCTTTATCTCGGCGGCATCTTTCCAAGAGACTACCCGGGTATTGACCGAAGGTGCGGTAACAGGCAAGAAGGACCATTTACGTGGCTTGAAGGAAAACGTGGTTGTTGGCCGCTTGATCCCAGCCGGTACTGGTTTAGCCTACCACTCAGAGCGCAAGCGCAAGCGTGCTGCTCAGAAAGCTGCTGATGGTGGTTCAACCGTGAGTGCAGAAGAAGTGCAAGCAGCGCTAACTGCAGCGATACAGGCAGAAATGCTAGCAGGCTAGAACGCCATGTTAGGCATTTAAAAAAGCCCGGCTATGCCGGGCTTTTTTGTGCTTTTATTTTGGCGCCAGATTAGCGCTCAACAAATGCCCGTTCTATAACGTAATGGCCGGCGTTGCCTTTGTGGAATTCCTCACAACCTAAACCATCGAGGATGCTGCAGGTGTCGGCTAACATGGTTGGACTGCCACAGATCATAAAACGATCCTCTTCTATATTGAGCGGTGTCAAGCCTAGGTCGGCTGTCAATTTACCTGACACCAGCAGGTCTGTTACCCGGCCTTGGTTCCTAAAAGTCTCGCGGGTCACCGTGGGGTAATAAAAAAGCTTACCGGCGATCATGTCGCCAAAAAATTCATTGTTAGGCAATTGGTTTTCGATGACGTCTGCGTAGGCCAGTTCGGAGCGGTACCTAACCCCGTGGGTTAAGATAACTTGGTCGTAGGCCTCATAGATGGCTGGGTCTTTGATAATGCTCATAAAGGGCGCTAAGCCAGTGCCGGTACTGATTAAGAACAGGCGCTTGCCGGGTAATAAATGGTCTATAAGCAAGGTGCCGGTAGATTTTTTGCTGATCAAAATGGAGTCGCCCACACTAATGTTTTGTAACTTGGAGGTGAGTGGACCATCCTGTACTTTGATGCTGAAAAATTCCAACTGGTCTTCGTAGTTGGCGCTAGCAATGCTATAGGCGCGCATTACTGGGCGGCCCTCTTCGGGCAAACCGATCATGGTGAAATGGCCATTCTCGAAACGAAACCCAGGGTCTCGACTGGTAGTGAAGCTCATTAGAGTATCATTCCAATGGTGTACGCTAAGTATTTGCTCGGTGGCTAAATTGGACATGTGTTTCCTCGAAGTTTGTATTGATATTCTTAAAAGTAATTAAAAATATAGTTTTTATTCCAATTTGCCAATTTTAGGCCTTATTGTTATATTGGTAAAGACGAATAATCAGAAATATCATATCGGAAAAACAGGTAATGAAGTATACCCTCAAACAGCTGCAAGTTTTTCTGGCGGTAGCCCACTCAGACAATATAAGCCGAGCGGCAGAGGCCTTGTCCATGTCCCAATCGGCCGTGAGTGGTGCCTTACGAGATTTGGAAAATCAGTTCAGTATTCAATTATTCGACCGCATTGGCAAACGCTTGAAAATTAATGAACTGGGAAAATCCATCCGCCCCAAGGCGGAAGCGCTTTTAGAGCGAGCTAAAAGTGTAGAGGCAGAATTTGAACAACACCAAACGGTGGGGCAGCTGCGTATAGGGGCAACCTTGACCATTGGTAATTATCTGGCCGTTGAGCTTATGACCCGCTACATGGAAGATCAGCCCCACGGCAAGCTTGACCTACAAGTAGCTAATACCATGACCATCACCCAAAGAGTCATCAATTTTGATTTGGATATTGGCTTGGTTGAAGGCGAGGTGCAAGATTCCGAACTTAATGTATATCCTTGGCAAGCGGACGAGTTGGTGGTCTTCTGCCACCCCACTAGCCCCTTGGCGCAATTGGGCCAGTTGACAGACGCCGAGCTATTGCAAGCGCAATGGATTTTGCGTGAAAAAGGTTCAGGCACTCGGCAAACCTTTGATCGAGCCATGACGGGAATATTAGGCCGTTTGCAGGTGTTACTGGAGCTGGAACAAATTGAAGCGATTAAGGGGGCGGTTGCTGCCGGTTTGGGTTTGGGTTGTTTGCCGCGCATTGCTTTACAGCAAGATTTTGCCGCGGGCAGGTTAGTGGAGCTGAACATTGGCCAGCGTGATTTAACTAGGCGCTTGTATGTGCTAGTGCAGCGCCACAAATTTATCAGCGCCGGTATGGCGCGCTGGATGCGCCTGTGCAAAATTAGTGGCTATTAAGTTAAGGAATTTTGGCAATAAAAAACCCGTATCGGCATAACCGATACGGGTTTTTTAGTTCAAAGAGAGCTTACTTAGCAGCTTTCTTTTCTTTCTCTTCTGCAATGACCTTTTCTGCCACGTTATTTGGGCAAGGCATGTAGTGTGCAAATTCCATGGAGAACTGACCGCGGCCAGAAGTCATGGTACGCAAGTGGCCGATGTAACCGAACATTTCTGAAAGCGGTACGCTAGCCTTGATGCGAACGCCTGTTACGCCAGCTTCTTGGTCGTTGATCATGCCACGTCGACGGTTTAAGTCACCGATAACATCACCTACGTGATCGTCTGGAGTGTACACGTCTACCTTCATGATAGGCTCTAGTAACTGCGGGCCAGCCTTAGGCATGGATTGACGGTAAGCACCTTTAGCAGCAATCTCAAAGGCAATGGCCGAAGAGTCAACTGCGTGGAAACCACCGTCAACCAATTCGATCTCTACGTCTAGCAGAGGGAAGCCAGCCAATGGGCCTTGTTC
>Ga0208879_1001577_pt1 | contig 21311 bp, 15 predicted proteins | sample Knorr_S15_td_Bot_FD_185605 | JGI IMG/M metagenome (GOLD analysis project Ga0208879, IMG submission 185605) | Marine microbial communities from Southern Atlantic Ocean transect - Knorr_S15_td_Bottom_ad_5009_LV_A (SPAdes) (version 2) | ecosystem: Environmental > Aquatic > Marine > Oceanic | place... | reverse complement strand
TGTTTAGCAACGATAATAAGACGGTTCACTTATTTCCAACTGACGGTATATCTTCGAAACTGCCTTGCCTTTGCCAACTTCCAAATCGGCACGCCTCAGGCAGAATTCGTGAAAGCAGGTTGAAAAACATATGTAATAAAGTTGATTTATTGCACAGTGTGGTAGCAAACCAACTCGTTTTAAACAACCAAGATTAGCCAAATTAATACTTGAACCTGCTATCAGTGACAACTATTATGAAAGCTGCTTTTCATAGGGGGGTATGCCGGTCTATAGCCGCGCCAATTCTGGTGGACTTGAGCCGCTGGCAATACTCGTCTCTTTCGAATTTTCTTTCTAAATTTTGGTATCGCTCTATTATGGCCAGCAACAATTTCTTGCGTCGTGCGTTAGGTAATATTCTCTCTCAATCCGATCAGCAGCAACCGTTATTACGACAGCGACGGTTGTTCCTGGAAAACCTCGAAGATCGTCGTCTGTTAGCCGCAGATCTAGGTATATTCCCCATTCAACCTGCGGAAGGTTTTCAGGATCAACTCGACGGTTTACTTGCAATTCCAGTTTTTGTGAACGGTGTTTTCACTAACGGTGATGTCACGGACGATTTTCCCTATGAAAAAGAACATACATTCTTGCTCGAAAGTCGTCCTGGCGCTACCAAAACAATCTACCTCGACTACAACGGGCACACTAGTACGAATAATCGGTGGACCAGAGATTTCGGGGTATCTGAAATCGTTTCCCTGCCATTTGACCTAGATGGAGATACAAGTAGCTTCTCCGATGACGAATTGAAGCGAATACAATATCACTTCATTGAAGTGGTTGAAGATTATTTACCTTTTGACATTAATGTTACCACCAAGGATCCGGGACTTGCTGCCTTAACAAAATCGAATCCAGCGGATACGACTTGGGGGATACGCTCAGTAAACACTAATCAAACATTTGGAGATCCTGCAGGAGGTTTTTGCTATAGAGGTTCCTTCGACGATTTCGAAGATAATCCATGTTATGTATTTTATCCAGACCTTTGGGCTGGGCTAGTCAACTCTCATGAAATTGGGCACTCTTTAGGATTAATTCACGACTCACTCAACGGAACCCCCCCCCAAGCGTATCATCCAGGTGTCGGCACTAATGGTGCGCCTACCAGTTGGGGACCCATTATGGGAGCTCCCATAGGAAAGAACCTAATCCAGTGGAGTGATGGTTGGAATATTGACACAAATGGTTACCAAGATGATTTGGCCATCATCACCAATAACACAAACGGATTTGGGTATAGCAGCGACGACCATGGTAATACACGCTCAACGGCAACAGCGTTGGTCATCACCAACGACACTGAGGTGAACGTCACCAACGGCGCCGAGGTGGACAACTGGGGAATCATTGAAAGAAACGACGACGTCGATTATTTTTCCTTCACCACCGGCGCTGGCGATATTGCATTACAAATCAATCCCGTTATGGTGAGAGGTAGCCTCGATATCGAAGCGACCCTTTACGATTCCCAAGGAAATCAACTTGCTATCAGTAATCCACCTAACGACATTGATGCCTCGTTCGACATAAACCTAACCGCTGGAGAATACTTCATCAAAGTAGATGGCGTTGGCAATAGCAACAGTGGTTCCGACTATGGCAGCCTGGGCTACTATGAAATCACGGGCACGATTATCAAAGGGACCAATGACCCACCTACCGTCAATACTATTACCCCTGTGACGGTCGATGAAGATGCCGCTACTCAGAACGTAGACCTCAGCGGCATTACAGCCGGTACTGGTGACTCCCAACAACCGATCCGAGTCACTGCCAGCAGTAGCAACACGGGCTTGATGGCCGACCCTACGATTAGCTACACATCGCCTTCTGCCACCGGCACACTGACGTTCACTCCCAATGCCGACCAGTTTGGTACTTCTACTATTACAGTGACCATTGAAGACGGCGGCATTGATAACCTCCTCGCAACCACCGCTAATAATGCGACCATTACTACGACGTTTGTGGTAACCGTAAACCCACTGGACGATGACCCACCAACGATCGCTGCTATCGACGATGTCACCGTGGACGAAGATTCTGGCGACACGATTGTCAATTTTTCTGGTATCACCGCCGGCCCAAACGAAACGCAAACATTACTGGTTACCGCTATCAGTAGTAATACCACGCTGATTGCTGATCCGACGGTCGACTATACCAGTGATAATACCGGCGGCTCAATCAGCTTCGCGCCACTGGCCGATCAACATGGCCAGACGACCATTACCGTGACGGTCGAAGATGGTGGACTGGATAACAACCTGGGAACACCCGGCGACAATCTCACCACAAGTCAAACGTTTATCGTGACTGTCAATGCTCTGACTGACGATGCACCAACACTGGCTACCATCTCCAACCAAACGGTAGACGAAGATGCACCTACCACAACTGTCAATCTGACTGGCATCACCGCCGGCACAGACGAAACGCAAACATTACTGGTTACCGCTATCAGTAGTAATACCACGCTGATTGCTGATCCGACGGTCGACTATACCAGTGATAATACCGGCGGCTCAATCAGCTTCGCGCCACTGGCCGATCAACATGGCCAGACGACCATTACCGTGACGGTCGAAGATGGCGGACTGGATAATAATCTGGGAACACCCGGCGACAATCTCACCACAAGTCAAACGTTTATCGTGACTGTCAATGCTCTGACTGACGATGCACCAACACTGGCTACCATCTCCAACCAAACGGTAGACGAAGATGCACCTACCACAACTGTCAATCTGACTGGCATCACCGCCGGCACAGACGAAACGCAAACATTACTGGTTACCGCTACCAGTAGTGATCCGATCCGGTTAGAAGATCCCGTAATTACCTATGACAATGACACCGCAATTGGTTTACTGCAGTTTACGCCTATTGCGTTTCAGGACGGTAACGTAACAATTACCGTCACGGTGGAAGATGGAGGACTTGATAACGATCTTTCTACCGCAGCGGACAACCTAACAGTAACACGTGATTTTGACATTACTATCATTCCGACGCTCGGTGATTATCGTACGCCAGAACATAAAGCGGTAATTCTGGAACAAGTCACTCGACTCGAATCCGGGGTTAAGTCCTTTACGTTCACGACAGATACCACTGGATATTATCAAGTCGTCACAGCAACCCAATTTGCGACGGATGTTCAAATGGCAATGCCCGTAATTATTGACGCTCTGGGGAACACCGTTTCGTCGGAAGCAACAGGAATTGCGGCCGAGCGATCGTCGATGACATACAACACGTTGCTGCTGCAACCGGGAACGTACCAAGTAGAAGTCGGTTCGTTCAACGGTGCCAACGAACGGATGAAATTGTCCGTGAGCATGCCGGCTGTCACCACTTCAGCAAATCTCAATGATCGCGCTGTTGAGCTGACGACCGGTGCCGTTTTACAAAACGAATTAGGGGTAAATGGATTATCTTCTGGGTTATTCCAACAGATGTATGATGTGGATTTAAGCACACCGATTTTCCACCAAGAATTTGATGCAAACCTCGATGATAGCCTAACCTCGTTTGACCTAAAGACAGTGCGGTTCAATGTTAACAAATCATCTCCGTCGGTTACTCTTTCAATGAATTCTGTAGCAAGTCAAATGGCCGCATTCGCTCCGGCCGTAGCTGCAGTTGGTGAAATGGGAATTGCCGATACTTTTGGAATGTCCATTTATCAAAACCCATTGTCAAAGAACGACGTTAATGGGGATTCGCAAGTGACGCCCAATGATGCACTCATCATTATCAATCATCTCAACTCCGGAGCAACTCAACGTCTCGATACCCTGCAACTCGTTGACTCCCTTAATGTGGCTGGATTTATTGACACCAATGGCGATTACAACTCGTCACCGATTGATGTGCTGCAAGTCATCAATCAACTCAATGCGATGACCACAGATGTGGTCGTCGATCAAGGTGCGGAGGGCGAAGGATTTGTGGCAGCGGCTATCCACGCGCCGCTGTTATTACAACGTGCGGATACCGCGGATCTTCATTTCGAAAACCTTGATGTCGTAGATCCCATCGATGTTGATTTTGGCTTTAACCTCAATGAACAGCGCGGTCGTGTACCGGCAGAATCAGCCACTTGGTCAGCGGAAGTCGACGAACTCTTTGGTGACGACGATCTCGACGATCTGCTTGAAGTTCTACAGAATTAAACCGCGGGCAGCCACAGGGGGCTGCCCTACATCGGATATCATAACCACGGCCATTCGCGGCCATTCGCGGCATTCCGCTATAATTTCGTTAACCTAGGCAATCTGGGCTGAATTTTTCTTTATTAACGATTGAACTTCTTATATCAATTGTACCGATACGGATAGATATACGGATCTATACCCTTTCGCCATTTATCGAATATCGGACGAACGATCATGTTCAAACTCAAAACCACGCTATTGTGGTGTGCCGTCGCGTTCACTTGTTCTAGTGTTGCAGCGCAATTTAGCCAACCTCAGCAATTCGCTTCATCACCTTACCCGCAAGCGCCGTCGGCTGAGAGCCAACTCGTTACGTTCCAAGATTCGGCGCTACAACATTTGCGCAACATAGAGAGTTACGGCAACCGCGCAAGTCGATCGATTGAAAACACTGGCATTTCCTTTAGTGGTTGGGTAACGCATGGGTATACGGGCAACCCTAGCGAGCCGGTGAACGGATCGAATTTGCCCACGGGCTTCAACGACCAGGCCAACAAATACTTGATGAACCAACTGTATATAATCGCGGAAGCGGATCTGGCACCGCAGAAAGAAGACTGGAGTGCCACTGCGCGTTTAGACATTCTTTACGGGTCTGACTATTTTTTCACGATGACCCAAGGATTGGAGACCAATCGAGACGGCACTCCTCATTGGAACAGCAGCAACGGTCCGCGAATCAACGCAGCGGGGTCTGCTGCGTTATATGGACTCGCGATGCCTCAATTCTACCTTGACGCTAATATTCCCATTGCCGGCGGCTTAGGAATCAAAGCGGGACATTTCTACTCACCGTTGAGTGGTGAATCGGTGATGTCATCCTCTAACTTTTTCTCTTCGCATTCACTGGGAATGTTATTTGGCACACCCCGCACTCACACCGGCTTGGTTATATCGAAACAACTTGACGCTGCGAGTTCATTCCAACTCGGACTGACACGCGGCTGGGACAATTTAACGGACGACAACAATCAGCTTTCGTTACTTGCCGGTTTACAACAAAACACTGAGTACGGGCATTTTGAATTCAACGTCCATGCGGGCGACGATACAGCAACCTCCGATCGATTAACGATCATGACTTTACGACTAGAGAGGGAAATCTCGCACCGCTTCGGATATGGTGCCCAAGCGACGTTCGGCATTGCAGAGAATGGTTTAAGTAACGTCTCGGCAGGTACGTTCAAGCCGGCCAAGTGGTATGGCGTTGCCCATTACTTCATCTACGACATCAACGACAAAATCGATGCTGGTTTGCGAGTGGAATGGTTTCACGACGAAAGCAACTCACGCATAATGGGTGTGCCGATTCAAGATCTTTATGAAGGCGGTCAGTACGTGAACATCACGTTAGGCGCAAACATTCACGCATCCAAAGGATTCTTAATTCGCCCCGAGTTGCGTTGGGATTGGTCCGACACGATTGTCAACGGAGCGCAGCGGCCGTTTGTTGATTTCAGCAAAGACAGCCAGATCACGCTGAGCTTCGACATCATCCACGAATTCTAGACGACGTCCAACGGCGACCGCTTGCCGGCACGAAAAAACGGCTGAAACTCGCAAGAATAACAACCGTTGTGAGTACCAGAGGGGGGAATCGAACCCCCACGACCTTGCGGCCACTGGATTTTGAATCCAGCGCGTCTGCCAATTCCGCCACTCTGGCTTCCTCTCAATCCTCTGATTTTAGCTAACCAATCATAACTGGCAAGCTCTCTATCAAGAACTATAACACCTCAATAATTGCGTCGCACAGTACTTGAATATTACTGCTATTCAATCCCGCTACATTAATACGCCCACTGCCCACAATATATATCGAATGTTCTTTCCGCAATTGATCGACTTGCAGCGGATTCAACCCAGAAAACGAAAACATCCCGCGCTGGTCCTGAATAAATGAGAAGTCAACACTGCACTGACGAGAAACCATCGCCGCCACAAATTCTTGACGCAGACCATTGATCCGATCTCGCATCGCCGCAACTTCCGATTCCCATAATGCCGTCAACTCTGTCGACCCTAATACCGTTGCTACAATCGCTCCACCATGCTTCGGCGGATTGCTGTAGTTCGTCCGTACCGCCGTCTTCGCATGACTCAAAGTAATCGCGGCAGTATGACTGTCTTGAGAAACAATTGTCAACGCACCTACTCGTTCTGCATACAAACCAAAGTTTTTCGAAAAACTGCTGCACACCATGAACTCATTGCCACTGCTCAAAAAAGGTTGCAGCGCCGCGGCGTCCTCTCGAATACCATTGGCAAATCCCTGGTAAGCAAAGTCAATCAACGGTAACACTCCGCCAGTCGCACAAGCTGCGGCGATCTCGCTCCACTGCTCTACCGTCGGATCCACGCCCGTCGGATTATGACAACACGCATGTAAACAAATAACATCGCCCGCGGGTATCGCGGCGATACTCTCCATCATCCCCGTGAAATCCAGTGCTTTGCCGCATTCACCTAAATAGCGATAACTATCCGTTGCGAGTCCCGCAGCAGAAAATATAGCGCCATGATTCGCCCAAGTAGGATTGCTCAACCAAATTCGACTGGCCCCAGCTTTCGCTTTCAAAAAATCCCCCGCTACTCGTAAGGCACCCGTGCCGCCTGGCGTTTGCAGAGTCACCATGGGCGACATATCAACATCACTGCCAAACAACGTCTGCCGGACAAGCTTGGCATATTCAGGTAAACCATCAATGCCAAGATAGGACTTACTGTTTTCGGATTCCAGCAACATCCGCTCTGCTTGCTTAACGCACTCCAGAATCGGAGTAATTCCCGTTTCGTCTTTGTAAACGCCAACACCAAGATTGATCTTGTTTGGATTCTCGTCGCTATTAAATGCTGCATTAAGCCCTAATATTGCATCTGGGGCAGCCATCTCCATCGAACTAAACATCGAACTAGACATCGTTTGTTACATTCCTTTTTAAACTGTGTAACACTACTATCTTCTTGTAGAACCCCGCTTATCAGTGGCGTCCATCGCTCAGATTGTGTTATGCTTTGAACACAATTTAGTAACGATTAAGTGCCATCGTACCACCAAAATCCAATTTCCTGAAGACGGGCTCGGCGAATCAAGATCTCCCATATCGATCTGCATATCCACTCTAACCATACTTGATACTTAACATGACTAAATGCTCATTCTGCCTACCTAAAAAAATCAACGAGGGGCCACTACTCACCAGCTACTCACTTCCCAAACTCAAAGACCGTATCCGTTATGAGTGCCCTGTCCTGCCCATCGTCTCCATCGGCACGCCCGCAGAAGTCATTGAAGAACTAGGCCCTCTCGTCCTGCCACCGCTGTACCATGAAGCCATGAATCCCGTCCTCAAAGGCGCCATACTCGATCGTATCCAACACTGTTTCCCCTACCTTGCCGGCAGCTCTCAGCGACAACAGCTCGAAACAGATCTCGTCGTCATCGAATTACCCAAACGCGAATGGCCAGCACCACAGGCCAACAGCATCGCCTGTTTTAGCGTTGACACGGCGGTTGAAGAACACGGCCCTCATTTGCCTTTGGCAACCGACACCCTGCAAAGCTATGCCGTCCTCGACCAACTCCAAAAACGTTTTCCCGAGCTAGTCATCGCGCCTCCATTGGAATACGGACACCTCACTTGGGGCCTGCCTTTTGGACTGAGCATCGACATCACACCCGGCTTACTGATTCAATACGTTGCCGGATACGCCGACGCGCTCATGAACTGGCTGCAACCCTCGGGCCTCTATGTTGTCGACGTCCATGGCTCGATTGTTCACCGCAACGCAATCATAGAAGGGATCCGCATTAGCGGTTGTGAACATAATAAATTCCGCTGGCTGCACGAACCGCTGATCCAATTCTCTGGTGAACGAGGTGATCAACATGCGGGCGGAGTGGAAACTGCGCTCGTCGAACTCATCTCGCTCGATCTCATTGATCAAGAACTTTTTCCCGACCAAATGAGTGCCATCGCCCGCGGTCAAATGCATTTGGACCAAGCCTGCGAGCTTTCCCAAGACATGCCTGAATTTGTGCGACAAGTAGAAGACAGCCTAGATTCACCTCAGCCACTAAACGGCATTGTTGGCGATATCGAAAACTATGACTACGTCGACGCTCGTGAAATGCTCAACCGCATGTGGAACGTAGCCAGCAATGATGTCGAACAGTTGTTAGCTGAGATTCAAGGCGAGTAACTGCTGACGACCATTGCCGCCAGACCTATTCTTCTTACTCGCAACTCCAGCCAACCTGCGTTAAAACTTCAGCCGTTACTTGAGATTTATTGAGCACGTAAAAGTGTACGCCAGGAGCACCTGTGGCTAACAGTTCACTCACCTGGGCAGTCGCAAACTCAACGCCGACCTTGAATTGCCAATCGTCATCGTCACAGTGCTCACCTAATCGATCCACAAACGCCGGCGGCAATTTCGCCCCGCACATCGATGTAATACGTTGGATTTGAGCAAGGTTAATTACTGGTAAAATACCCGGAACAATCGGGACCGTTATTCCTGCTACAACACAGCGGTCACAAAAATCAAAATAATCTTCCGTCCGGTAAAATAACTGGGTAATGACAATATCCGCACCACAGTCAACTTTGCGTTTCAAGTTATCCAGATCGATGTCGGCGGATGGCGCTTCTTGATGCACTTCGGGATATCCAGCAACGGCAATCCCCAAGTTGGGAAACTCACCATTAATCAATTCGACAAGTTCATTTGCATATTGCAACCCACCCTCAACCGCTTCGAATGTCGTGGCACCCTGTGGTGGATCTCCCCGTAGTGCAACAATAAAGTCAATGTCACGACGCTCAGCGTCATTCAAATACTGCCGCAAATCCTCGCGCGTACTAGCAACACAGGTTAAATGCGATGCCACCGGCACGTTAAACTGCTGCTTCACCGTGGAAACAATGTCCAGTGTCTTGGCCCGCGTCGAACCTCCGGCCCCATAAGTACAGGTCACATAGTCCGGCTTAAATTCGCTCAGACGTGCGACGTGCTTGAGCAGCGCAGCATCACCCTTTTCTGTCTTCGGTGGAAACAGTTCAAAGGAAAGACCTGTACGGTCAGCGGTATAAAATGATACTAACGATGCCATATCTTTGCCATAATATCCAATACCGCCGTTTTGCAAAAGGTGACAACGGGCAGCGACTAGCGTTTACTGGGCACCTTTTGCCAAAGCCTTGGCCGTAGCGTTGATTATCGCTAGTAAAGTAATCATCGCAGCGGTCGTGCCATTGATCCCTTGAACCCTTTACCACTTCATACTAATCCAAGAACGATTTTAGCTTCTTGGAGCGGAATGGTTGTTGCAACTTATTCATTGCTTTGCATTCGATTTGACGAATACGTTCGCGAGTCACTTGAAAAATCCGGCCGACTTCTTCCAACGTATAGGAATACCCATCCGCCAATCCAAATCGCAATTTCAGAATTTCGCGTTCACGCCAACTCAGAATCTCCATCGCTTCGCCCAAATGTGATTTGAGCGCTTGTTGATTAGCATTTGACAGTGGATCGTAGAAGCGATGGTCTTTGATAAAATCACCAAACTCATTGTTCTCGCTATCACCCATCGGTTGATCCAGCGACAGTGGTTGCTTGAGCATCTTTTGCAAACATACCACTTCGGCGATAGTCAAATCACTGTTCTCAGAAATTTCCTCAGCCGAAGGATCCCGCCCAATGTCCTGCAATAATTTTTGAGTTACGTTGCGGACCCGCGTCATCACCTCAACCATATGCACAGGCACTCGAATCGTACGGCTTTGGTCAGCAACAGCACGAGTGATCGCTTGTCGAATCCACCAGGTTGCGTAAGTCGAGAATTTATATCCACGACGATATTCGAACTTCTCAACCGCTCGCATCAAACCGGTATTTCCTTCTTGAATCAAATCTAAAAAACTCATGCCGCGGTTGCGATACTTCTTGGCAATCGAGACAACTAACCGCAGATTCCCCGCTGAGAGTTGTCGCCGGGCTTCATCATAGGTGTCACACAGCGCGCGGGTCTTACTGATGCGTCGAGCCAATGTTGCGGGACTCTCACCCGTCGCCTTGATCAAGTAAACCAACTCCGATTTGAGTGCCACTGGGTCGGCCCATGAATCATTCTTTTTGCGCTTGTCCAGCGCTGACAACTGCTCGCGCAACGCTGCCATGCGATGTTGAATGTCACACAGCTGCTCAAAGGCAGGTTGTAATTTATTGGTGCGTAAATTCAATTCTTCAATTAATCGCACTGCCTTGTTTCGACGTACCACTAACCGCCGCCAAGCTGCCTGTTGGATGTGACGTGGATTTTTGCGGTAAATGGCAATGCTAAAATCCTTACGGATCGATTCCATGAGAGTCCGCAACGTTACTAGATTAGGTCCCATGCGATTCAATATCGCTTCCTTACCTGCAGCATTCGTTACGGATACTTCAATCGTACGATCCAATCGCAGATTTCCCTGCTGTACCTGTTCAAGCATCTGTAGGGCTGCTTCCAACATATAATTTGTAGCCAACATACTTTGGCGATAACGCCGGCATGATTGCTCTATGTTTCTGGCCGCCGTTAACTCTTCCTCGCGACTCAACAATGGAATCTCTCCCATTTGCATCAAATACATGCGGATCGGGTCATCCGTGATGTTGGCGGTAGACCGTTTTTTTACTAGCTTTGCCGCTTTAACCGATTTCGGCCGGACGGTCACTGTCCCACCAGCTTGGAGTGGTGCAGTTGATTCTTGCTGAGTAAGCCGAGTTGTTCCTGTTGATTGAATCACAAATATCCCTCTGGTACCTAAAATGTGCCGGTCGCATCCTGGACTCACATGACTGAGCGACCGGTAAGTGCTTGAAATCTAGGTTATTAGCAGAGGTAAATTGATGGATTTCAGCGTCGTATTAAAATAATATACGAGAAGTACGTAAGATATTCCGGTTGTGACAGTCTTGAGGATTAGCCACTCGTGTTTGCCTAGAGACAAAGGCATCGGTACACTACAGGATATGTTAAATATGTTCGAAATCGTCGTTGTTGTCCTCTGCTTAACAGCTGTGCTGGCAATTCCAATTACGGGAATTGCCTTGATTTGCCGGATAAGAAGGTCGCCGACTGCGGCCAATGTCATGTCAAACGGCTCCGACGGCTCAGACATGCCAGACCTGCCAAACCACCTCTCAGCCATTAAGATATTTAGTAGGTGCCTGGCAATAGCAGCCATTTACATCCTGACGGCATATCAAGGATATGGTGGATATTTCATCATCGTACTGTTTCCATTATCACTGGTTTGGTTGAAACTGAGTTGGCCGCGTGCCATCGTTTTTTCATTATTCGCTTGGACATTTCTCATGTGTGCAAACTTGCTGCTTGCATTCTTTACTATTTTCAGTGGACAAATCATGTCACAATAACCTGCACTCAACTACAGCAAACCGCATCACCTATTCCAAACTCTACAAAGGCCAAGTTAACCGTGTCTATTCCCCCATTTTTCGCCAGCGCAGCGGGACAAGCTGGCATTTGGAAAGAGCTGACTTTTAGCGTTCCCACGCTCGCAGCACTTGCTGAATTAGCCGCCCTGCGATTGGTCAACTGTTCCGCCGAAGATTACGAACTGAGTTCTGAAGCATTAGCCATTTTATCGGTCACTCGCAAACGCGGAATCATCGAACTAAAAAGCAACAACGCCGAGTTCGAATCATCACAGCGGATGCTGGCAGTATACGCCGAAAAAACGACTGACACACATGTCATGTTTCGCAGTCGTGAAGAACCGGAAATCACAGTGCGGTTCCTAGAAGGATTCCGTGAACTGTGTGACGCCGGCATGGTGATGCATCAAGTTGCCGGAGAATTTTCCTTGACGGTCCGTGGTTTTGACAAAGCCAAGACGATCAACGCTGACAACGTCGCAACCTATATTGACCAAGGCGACGTATTCACCTTTAAGTAAGCCGAGCGTTCGTCGAGAAATGGATGGCGTGCTTAATCCAAGACAATCGCTAAACCAAATCTGCGGTAAAACTACATACACACATCGTTGCGAAAGTTGTCGTCAAAACAAAAGAGTTCCAGCTTCTATAGTACAGTCGTGAGTACAGTCGTGCCGCGCGATATACTTACCTTGAGAGAATATACTCCTAGGAACAACATAAATGAAGACAATAGTAATCGTCGGTGGTGGTTTTAGTGGAACGATTGCCGCAGTAAATCTTGCCCGCTTGGCCAATGAGCCATTGCGAGTTGTTATTGTGAATGCAAGTCGTCCCTTGGGGCGAGGAACCGCCTACAGTACCACTCGTAATGAACACTTACTCAATGTCGCCGCTCGCAATATGTCCGCGTTGCCAGACTATCCAGAACATTTCCTCGGTTGGTTACGATCGCGTAGTGAATTTTCGAGCCTCACCGATCATGAATTACGGGAAATGTATGTACCACGAAAAATCTACGGCGATTACCTATGTGGGCTCTTGGCAACCTGCCAACAACCAATCGATGCCCGCAGTAATGTAACGGTCCAAACGATCGACGATCAAGTCGTCGATATTGTGGTTGCCAGTGACGGCGCTGTGCAAGTCTGCCTAGAAAGTGGTGAATCGATCGATGCCGATCAAGTTTTGCTTGCTACGGGAAATCAGCCACCTGGATCCTTCCCCTCAGATGCGCCCTTGAGTCACGACCCTCGCTATCGCAGTGACCCGTGGCACGACTGGGTCAGCCGTTTGCCCGATTCTGGCGGAACTATCGTTCTATTAGGCACCGGACTTACTATGGTTGATGTCGTGCTGACACTTGACGAGTTGGCATGGGATGGAAAAATCATTGCCCTCTCACGCAATGGCATGCCACCACAATCGCACTTTCGCGGAATTGCTTATGAAGATTACATATCAGACAACGCTGCTGAACTAAGCCTCGATCAATTACGAGCGATTGTTCAAAAACACTGCAAACAACTGCGGCAAATGAGCCAAAATCCCGCAATTGCAATTGATAAACTACGCCCCCACACCCAACGACTTTGGCAAAATCTAACCACTGCAGAAAAACAGAGCTTTCTCGCACACGATGCAGCCGGCTGGAATGTCACGCGACACCGCATTGCCTCCTCAATTCATGATGTCATTACCGATGCCCTCGATAGCGGTCGTTTGACACTCAAAACAGGTACGATTCATCGCTTAGCTCCCAACGAAGAAAATATCGAGGTAGTTCTGCACGACCAGCAAGATAATTCGTTCTCCGAATTCGGTGACCTAGTCATTAACTGTACTGGCCCGCAAAGCAGTTTTTCAAACGCCGGAATTACTTTATTCGACAACCTACTCGAAAAAGGTCTCGTTTGCAGTGATGATCTTGATATGGGACTTCAAGTAGACGAGCGATTTGCGGTTATCGAAAGCAATGGCGAACCAAGCGATTGGATGTTTGCAATGGGACCTTTATTAAAAGGTAGCCTCTGGGAAACAACGGCTGTACCGGAACTACGAGGGCAAGCGATGCGGATTGCTGAAATTCTCCTAGAGCGTTCGCCGGCAGAAGTCCCCCAACAAGATGTGTTGGAGTATTACATCTAAAGGACCCACTATTTAAATTATCTAAAAGGCTGATTGAACATGAATCGACTACGCACCATTGCCAACATCGCCATCTGCCTGCTGACGATATGCCTGAACGTAACCGGGCAAGATTTGCTGGCGGTAAGTGAGAACATGGCGGACCACGTCGAGCAGATTATTGCCCACCGAGGTGCCAGTGCGGAACGGCCTGAATGTACATTATCTGCGTTTGCCCGAGCTATCGAAGTCGGAGCTACTGCGGTCGAAATGGATGTTCGTACTACCCGTGATGGCAAACTCTATTTACTCCACGATGCAACACTCAACCGCACCACTGACGGAGCAGGCACTGCTTCCGATAAAACGCTTGCCCAATTAAAGCAACTCGATGCCGGCTCTTGGTTTGACAAAGAATACCAAGGAGAACAAATTCCGGAGTTACGAGAAGCGCTGCAGCAATGCAAATCAAAAATTGACGTGTTGCTCGATCTCAAAGAACAGGGAACGACGTATGCCCAACAAGTCGCAGCCGAAGTCATTAAATATGGTGACCCGAAACGAACCATCGTGGGCGTGCGCAGTGTTGAACAAGCGCTGCTATTTCGCCAACTACTACCCGCGGCGAAACAATTAGGTTTGATTCCGAACCCGCAATCGATTGCCGCTTTCGTCGATGCTAAGGTGGAGACGATTCGCTTATGGCCCGCTTGGCTCAAGGACAAATCACTCGTTCCCCAAATCAAAAAACTCGGAGCACAGCTCCACCTAAACGGATCAACTGGTTTACCGAACGAAGTATTACCGTTGCTCGCACATCAACCTTTTTCATTGTCAGCGGATGACCCAGCGACCTTAATCAAAACGCTTAAATCGCTTATCCAAGATCGCCAGTAGCATTGTGGTCGGCGATCCCCAAGCTGTTGCCGGCATATGATTTACCAGAATTGGCATTGTTGGTGACACCTCGAACGTTGCACGGTTCTCATGCGAAAAAGGATGGTTTTGGTCCAGCTAAAGCACTGTGGTGCCTAAAAATCGTAACGCCGCTCTATAGACAAGCTGGCGGTTAGCAGCCACAGTTTAGTGTACGCTCTGGAAGTCATGAATTCGCATTTTCGGCGGCGTTGCCGTTTTTCCAAGATGCTATTAACAAACCATAAACAAACCATGCACCGTATCCCACTAATAATCATCGTGCTTCTATTGTGTGCAACGACGGTTTGCGCCCAAAAAGTCACCGTCAAACTCGATGTCAAAAAGACGTGGATCGAGACGCCAATGGGCAAGCCGGTCATTGACCGCGGCAGTGAAGGTAGCTGGGATTTTGCTGCGGTCGATAATCCTTATGTGTTTGTTGAGAACGATCGCTACTATTGTTTTTTTGAAGCACAGGACACGAAGGAATCTAATTGGCACGAACGAATTGGATTGGCTATCTCTGAGGATGGTGTGCACTGGAAGAAGCAAGCGAATAATCCAATTGTCGATGTTGGCGTTTCTGGAAGTTGGGATGGGGCTGTTGCCAAACTTCCAGCGGCAGTCATTAAACATGACAGTCGTTATTACTTGTTCTACTCCGGCCGAGATGTCCACGACACCGAAATGACATCAAAAAACATTGGCGTGGTGATTGCAACAGAATTAACTGGTCAGTGGATTAAATCCGCTCGCAACCCACTGCTGCAAGGGCGCGAAGATAAATGGGACACACATGTCACGACGATGCCCACGAACATTTTTAAACGAGACGATCGTTTTTGGTTGGGATATCGAGGTATGCAGGGATTGTATTTCAAGCAAGGCTTAGGTGTAGCTAGCAGTGATAATTTGCTGGAATGGCAACGCGAGACTGATGAAACACCCGCTATATCGATCAAAGAGGAAATTGCCTCTATGGCGATCGCCAAAGTCGGCAACGCCTACGTCGGTATTTCTCAGCCACTGAAAATTGAAAACCGCCGCTACTGGAATTCCGCAGATCTTTTGAACTGGACCAAGGGGTCACCGGTACTGTTTAAGTCGAGCGGCAAAGTGGACACGATATCTAATCCGTTCCTTGTACGTGGCCAATGGAATGTTCTATATGAACAAGACGACCGTATCTACCAAGCGGTTTTAAGCGACAATTAACGCTCATTTATAGGGTTTCTCGCTGTACCCGAGGCGCACGGTATAGCCACCGCTGAACTTTTCACAGTTTTTTTCGTATTAATATATAGCGTGTGACCTAACGTGTCACACCTGTTATCGAAGATATGTATTAGGAAGGCAGAGCAGAGTGTTTTGCTTGACTTTTCACCACATTAATAGGAAGGACCCTATACGATGAACGATAGCATTCTCAACGAAATCCCACGCGACGCATTAGTTTTGCACGACCGCGAATGGCTCGAGTATTACCAATGGATCGCCTTTAAGAAGGAACTCGAAGAAGAAGCGATTTGGTATTTTCATGAAGTGGAATCCAAACGTCCCAGTAAACCAAGATAAGAACCAACTGGTGTAGTCTTGCTGAAATTACATGAAATCATAGGCTTGCATGTCTAGCGGTTGACCAGTTTACCGGTTTACGTGGCGACTAAAACGTATCATATTACTCGAACTAGTTGTTCCCCGTGAAACACCAATTGTTCAGAGCAATAACTGTATGGCCGCTAGAAAAGATGGCTACCCGAGCATCTTCCTTTCAATCACAGATGCGAATCTGCCTCCAGATTTCATCAACGACTATAGTAAATACTCGGATTTCAAGTTGTTGACCAAAGGTGGTAAAGCGACGTTACAAACATGTGTTGATGCGGGCTTGGGTCGTGTCGTAGTCCATAAATCGATTCATCCACATCTCGCCGACAATGTCCGAGAACGGCGGCGGTTTACTCGCGAAGCCAGAATTGCTGCGCAGCTACAACATCCCAACACCATTCCGATTTATGAAATGGGACGGACCCCTAGCGGCAACCTATATTTCACAATGAAGTATATTGCGGGCACCGATCTATTTCATCAAATCCAAAAAATAAAATCCAATGATGCCACAGCAATAGAAGAGTTTACGTTGGATCGGATGCTCGACATCTTCATTCAAGCCTGTCAAGCTTTAGCGAATGCCCACGCGCATGGTGTGATCCACCGCGACATTAAGCCCGAGAACATATTGATTGGCCAGTTTGGCGAAATCTGTTTAATCGACTGGGGCGTCGCTAAAATTTGGGGAATGCCAAACGAAGAACGGACCCCTGAACAAAAAGACCGCGGCGAGCAATTAACCGCAACAGGCCAGCGTCCTGGCACTCCGCTATATATGTCTCCCGAACAAATCGTCGGCAGCTATTATGTCGACCAACGCACCGACGTATATTCGGCGGGCGTCGTACTCTATGAAATACTCTGCCTCGATGTTCCCTTCATGGGCAAAAATATTCACGGAACATTTGACATGGTGATCCATGACCAACCGATGTTGCCAAGTCAAAAGAACCCACGCCGCAAGATTCCGTCGCAGCTTGAGGCCATCTGCATGAAAGCACTCGAAAAAGATCCCGCCAAACGGCAGCATAGTATCTCAGAACTCATTACGCAGGTCCGCGAGTTCCAGCAACATCAAAAAATGATCTCGTAATGACATCAACGAGTCGATTTTGTATTCGGTTGTATTTGGTTGCATTCTATTTTAATGAACGCTTAATAAATTCAAAAAATACATCCTTAATATGAGCCGGGGCGGCATGAACACGAATCGAGTCTAATTGCGTGTAGCAGAATCAATTGCAGCAGCCCAAGCGCCACGTCCAAATAGAACAAACGAGTAGGCTACGCCTGTTTTCGTATACACGGACAACCCATTAGGCAGAAGCGGGATAAATCCGAGGAACTTGGACCAACACCCTTTTGTTGAGTGAATATCGGACAACTCAATCACTGTTACCCCACTTTGGACATTGAACGAGTGTGATTCAAATACAAGACGCTGATTGGTCAAATACAGCTTGCCACCAACCGCTTCGATATTCTTGAGAAAGTTCGCCGGTCCATTCTTGATAAGCTGCTCGCCAGCTCTAAATTCAGTCTTCATGGTTTAAGTTACCTTTTAAAGCGGGTTACGTAATGGCTACTCTCTTCCGTAGAGCTATTTTTTATGGTTTCATTTTAGCAACAATGGGCACCGTCTTTTCTTTAATTGCAGGACAATAATGCGATACCTTAATTAAGACTGTTTTTGTTGATTTATCAATTCACCCATAAATAAATCGCCACCCGCCAAACGGCAACATAGTATCTCAGAACTCATTACGCAGGTCCGCGAGTTCCAGCAACATCAAAAAATGATCTCGTAATGACATCAACGAGTCAATTTTGTATTCGGTTGTATTTGGTTACATTCTATTTTAATGAACGCTTAATAAATTCAAAAAATGCATCCTTAATATGAGCCGGGGCGGCATGACCCATTAACGGCTCATTGAGCATTGTTTTGTCACTCGGTTTTACGTCGAGCACGTTAAATGCTGCATAACAACTCGACGGCGGACACACCGAGTCGACAAATCCAACACTCATAATCGCCTTACCCTGAAATCGACTCGCAAAATTTACGGCATCAATATAGCGCGATGCCTCGAGTGCTTTTGCGTTGGCAACGCCCTCTGCATCATACGGCACGATTTTAGGCCAGCCATTGATCTGTCCAATTTCTCGGCCTCCATGATCGCAAATCGCCGGCACGCCAGATGCGATCACGGTCACTCGGTCATCAATCCCACCAGCCACTAACGCTTGACCACCACCTTGGCTATGGCCAATCACAATCACATTTTTTCCGTCCCATTCTGGTTGCGAGGTCAGGAAATCAATCGCCCGCACAATCCGCAAGTACATGTGTCGGAAATAAATTGTGTCGCGATCCTCTCTGCCAGCAATTCGATAATTCTTTAACGGTCCACTCGATTGTGTTCTATAAAAATCAGCTGGCTTTCCATTAGCAATACCATGCGCATTGATATCCATCGACAACATGCCTGCTCGAGCTCCCGCCACCGCAGTCCCCAACGACGAACTCCGCACCCCTGCCCCATGAACCCACAAAATAGCGGGCGCTGACTTTGCTGCTGCTGTTTTTTGCTTGACGTAATAACCCGTTACAGGTCTCGGTGCGACACAAGTCACCTGCACATCAAAACACTCCAATTGAGAGTCACTATATTCGACTCGTGTCAATGTACTGGCCATTTTGACCTGCGCAAGTTCCGCGCGTTGCTTGTCCCAAAACGCATCAAAATCATCTGGGGCCGGCAAACCCGGCTTGATTTCTGTGACGGAAAATCCTACCGCTACCGTTAACATAATTGGCTTTCCCGTTGCTGGCGTGTAAGTCACATGGCAACGGATAAACTGAGGTTTGTCCGACGCCAACTTAATAGTGACTGGGTTGGCAGTTAGCTTGATGCCGGTTTTCGCTGAGACTGTTTCCAGAAAATTGTCGGCCCTAAAATCAATAACACCTGTGGTTACTTGTTTATCCCCCTCAGTCACTGAGACAATTAGCGAAGCTGTTTCACCTGCTTGGTACAGAGCGTTTTCTTGATCGGGTGTTACTCGTAGTGTAATCGCTGCCGCAACGACCGTAGCGTGATTGACAATGGCAAGGGCAGTGAGAAGAACAGCAACACGGAGTAATTTCAAGGCAGAAAACATATGTAGATCCAGCAAGTAAATTGTCAAACAATCGTTGGTAAACAAGCCTACATTCTACAATATTTCCCCTTTACCTTTGCTGTGGCACGCGAAAATGGAAGTCATCGCAGAAATTGAGAATTTTCACCAGCGTGTTCATTCGCACAAATTTGTGATTACATTTGTCCGCAACTCTAAAAACTAACAGCCTCGAACAATCCTCCCAACTAATAGTAAATTGCCCCTCGACGTGATAAAATACGCATTACATTTTTATACCCATCTAAAAATAGGACCATTGATCTATGCGATCTATGCTACGACGAAAAAACAACCGTTTCCAACTTGCAACAGTACTCTTTTCCGTTGGTTGCGGTCTCTTGTTTACTCAACCGGCGACAGCCCAGAATCTGGAGCTGCCCAAAAATGCCAACATTACCATTATCGGTAACACACTAGCGGATCGCATGCAGCACTATCCTTGGCTCGAGACCTACACGCAAGCGTTACACCCCAATCATTCGCTCGTATTTCGCAACCTCGGTTTTTCCGGTGACGAAGTCAATGCCCGCCAACGCTCGGCAAATTTCGGTAGCGCTGACCAATGGCTAACGAAAACCAATGCCGATGTCGTTCTCTGTTTCTTTGGGTACAACGAAGCCCTCCGCGGAGCCGGCACTGTCGACGCATTTAGCAAAAACTTAGCGACCATGATCGATGGTATGCTGGCACAAAAATACAACGGTACATCCGCGGCCACTGTCGTCATCTTTTCGCCAATTGCACATGAAAACCTCCACATTCCATATCTCCCAGACGGTAAACAAAACAATGCCTTACTCGAATTGTTCACTCAAGCGATGCAACAAGTTTGCCAACAAAAATCCGTGCGATTTGTGGACATCTTCCACCCCACTCTAGCCGCTTATCAATCACTCCAGGAGCCACAAACGCTCAATGGCATCCATCTTCAAAACAATGGCTACGAAATGCTGGCACGCATAATCACGAGAACCCTCTTTGGACAAACGGGGCCGGCGACCAGCAACAGAGCTCTAGTCAATCGTATCCATTCAGCCGTGCAAGATCGCAACTACTACTGGTTTAGTCGCTATCGAGTCGTCGACGGTTATAACGTCTACGGCGGTCGATCAAAACTAGCTTGGTTCGGTCAATCCAACGCCGACGTGATGAAACGTGAAATGGAAATTTTTGATGTGATGACTAGCAACCGCGACAAACGCGTGATTGCCGTTGCTCAGGGTGGCGACCTCGAAGTTAAAGATGACAACTTGCCCGCAGAACTCGTTGTAAAAACCAACATTCCCGGAAAACTCGAAGGTGGCGCACACCTGTACCTAGGTGCCGACGAAGGCATTAAGAAAATGCAAGTCGCCGAGGGCATGCAGGTTAATGTCTTTGCCTCTGAGGAAATGTTCCCCGAACTTATCAATCCAGTCCAAATGGCTGTCGACCCCGACGGTAAACTTTTCGCTTCCGTATGGCCCTCTTACCCACACTGGAATCCCACACAACCACGAACCGACCGCCTCCTCTGTTTTCCCGATGAAGACCGCGACGGAGTGGCAGACGAATGTATAATTTTTGCCGACAAACTCAATAGTGTCACCGGTTTTGAATTTTGGGGCGGTGGAGTATTAGTTGCCGCACCTCCAGAGATTTGGTTCCTCAAAGACACTGATGGTGACAATGTCGCCGATAAAAGGATTCGCATGCTACAAGGCCTTTCCAGCGCAGACTCGCATCACAGCGCCAATGCATTTGTGATCG
>Ga0208879_1001575_pt1 | contig 21365 bp, 14 predicted proteins | sample Knorr_S15_td_Bot_FD_185605 | JGI IMG/M metagenome (GOLD analysis project Ga0208879, IMG submission 185605) | Marine microbial communities from Southern Atlantic Ocean transect - Knorr_S15_td_Bottom_ad_5009_LV_A (SPAdes) (version 2) | ecosystem: Environmental > Aquatic > Marine > Oceanic | place... | reverse complement strand
AAAACTCCTGTGTTGTATCGCGGTAGAGAATCTGATATAATTATCGGCAAAGGAATTACATTACTTCAAGGAACTGATGTTGCAATTATTGCATGTGGAGTTCTAGTATCTGAATCCCTCAAGGCCGCTGACCAATTGGCAGAAAAAGGCATTAATGCAACAGTTGTTGACATGCACACTCTAAAGCCATTGGATGGCGACTTAATCAATTCTCTAGCCTTGCAATGCGGCGCTATTGTAACCGCAGAAGATCATAATGTAATCGGTGGTTTAGGTAGTGCAGTTGCAGAGCATCTTGTCAGCAACAAATATGCTCCATTAGAGATGGTAGGTGTCGCTGATAGATTCGGTGAATCTGGACAATCAGACGAAATGTTAGAGATAATGAAACTCAATTCAAAATATATAGAGCAAGCGGCCCATAGAGCAATAGCAAGAAAATCTTGAAAGTTTTTGCTGCTAAATTAATAAGTTCCATTTTTGAATATTTATTGTTTGAAAGCGATTAATTCATAGACAACCGGCTATGCCACCGTATCATGGAGTTCTTCCTAGATACCGCTGATGTTGACGAAATTCGAGAAATTGCCGCATGGGGAATTCTTGACGGTGTAACTACCAATCCTTCACTGATAAAGAAAAGTGGCCGTGATTTCAAACAAGTTGTGAGAGAAATTGCCAGTATTTGCTCTGGACCAATTTCAGCCGAAGTTACTGCAATGGATACAGCGGGAATGGTTTCTCAAGGAAGGGCACTAAAGGCTGAACTTCCAAAGAATATTATCATCAAGGTACCATGTACATCTGAAGGATTAGCAGCAACAAAAATTCTAACTTCTGAGGGTATTGATACAAATGTTACTTTGGTCTTCTCTGCTGCTCAAGCATTGATGGCTGCAAAGGCCGGTGCGACTTATGTTTCTCCTTTCATCGGAAGAATTGACGATACTGGGCATGATGGTATGAATTTAATCGCAGAAATTATGGATGTTTGGGCTAGTTACGATATTTCAACAAAGGTTTTGGCTGCATCTATTCGTCATCCAACCCACGTCCTTCAGTGTATTCAACTTGGAGTACATACAGCGACAATGCCAGCAAAAATATTCCGCCAATTGATGAAACACCCTCTTACAGACAAGGGGATTGAAGGTTTTATGAAAGATTGGGCTGAAGTTGAAGCAGCAGGAAATGCATGATTCAAATTATTGCTGATGATTGACGAAGGAGGCTTCATCAAGTAGTGGAGTTCACCTTAATCATGGAGGAGAAAGTATGACTAGTACGCAAGAAAAGTTGGAAATGCTACTCGATGGGCAATTGGAACCTGAAGAAATAGCGGACGACCCCGCGTTAGTTTCACTTGCCGACCGCCTTTATGGAATAAAAATCGCAGTGGCCAATCCGAAAAAAGCAAGGGATATGGTGGCCTCTCCGCAATCTACCGATATTATTGAAGTAGCTCCGTTAACAAATATGCTCATAGAAGTTGTCGCACCTATTGATACTCCACTTCCGGCATTAGAACCACTGCCAAATTTACCTCTAGCCCCAGTTAATGCCAGCGAAAAGAAAATGAGCCTAATCTCAAAAATTGTTCTCGCTGAATTAGCAATAATTATCGTAAATATTTTTGGATTGTTATCATATCTTCTGGGTGGACTTTGCAAGTCCGACACCCTATGCCCTGCAGATGGCTATACTCGAATAAACTGGCTTAGTATTCACAAGATTGACAGTGGATGGGGATGGTCGCAATCTATCCTAGATATATCGATTGGAATACCCGACATTATTGCTCTAGGGGTAGGAATTATTGGATTCTGGTACCTCAATCGTAAGTGATCAGTATGCAAGTTGACTTACTCAGCGAAATCATTTCATGGATTGGAATGATATCCATATTGACGGCTTTTCTTTTGGAAACAAGAAAGGTGTTGGATAGCAAAGAAAAGCCATACCTGTTATTGATGGCAATCGGTTCGGGATTGTTGGCGATAAGGGCAGCACTGATTTATGAGTGGGCATTTTTATTATTGGAAATCGTTTGGTGTCTTGCCGCATTACTGGCAATGAAAAATAATGTTAAAGTGAGTCAATAAGGTGCCTTTACATGCGCTATCTTGATGTGCGAGAGTGCGGCGAAGCACATTATGAGCCAAGGCCATGACAAGGCAAAGCGCGGAATCCCGTCGAAGAGTGATAACTTCAACGAGTGGTATCCATTCATGGTCGAGGCTGCTGAATTGGTAGACAAACGCTATCCGATTAAGGGGATGGATGTCTGGCGACCTTATGGTTGGAAGACGATGAAGTTAATCGATGAACTAACACATAGTGAGATGGAGAGAACTGACCATGAAGAAGTTAGATTCCCGTTATTAATTCCAGAGAATCTTCTAGAGAAGGAAAATGCCCTAGTTGCAAAATTAAAGAGAGCAAGAGAAGAGGGTGTTGATGCTGACGATTTGCGAGAGGGGGACGAAGAAAGTGGATTCAAGAATGAAGTCTACTGGGTAAAGCACGCAGGAGATAATGACTTGGACATCCCAATGTTTTTGCGACCAACTTCGGAAACTGCGATGTACACAATGTTCCCTCTTTGGATTAGATCTCACAAAGATTTGCCTCTAAAAGTGTACCAGATGGTCAACACTTTCCGTTATGAGACAAAGCAAACACGTTCATTCATTCGAGTACGTGAAATTCATTTCTTTGAAGCGCACACAGCGCATGCTGACGAGGAATGTGCATCTCGACAAATCGCTCAAGATTTAGAAATTGTAGACAATCTGATGCATGATTTATGCCTTCCAATAATTAAGGCCAAAAGACCGGAGTGGGATACATTCCCTGGTGCATGGTATACGATTGGAATAGATGCAATAATGCCTAATGGAAGGACTCTACAAGTTGCTTCTTGCCACCATTATCGAGACCAGTGGGCCAAGGCATTTGACATCACATATGAGAATTTAGATGCTGAGCAACAACACTGCCATCAGACCACTTATGGAATGTCTGAAAGACTTCTTGGTGCAATTGTTGGTATGCACGGTGATGAAAATGGACTGATAATGCCTCCTGCAGTCGCTCCTTTTCAAGTTGTTATTTGTCCGATGATAAAGAAAAATTCAGATGTTGATACTGTAGCAATCTCTAATGATATCGCACAACAATTGCGCGCTAGTGGCCTCAGAGTAAAGGTCGACTCAAGAGATATTAGAGCAGGTCAGAAATACTATGATTGGGAAATTAAAGGTGTGCCACTACGACTTGATATTGGGCCTCGTGATATTGCACAGGGTACTGTATTTGCTTGTCGAAGAACAGGTGGAAAATTACCATTGCCAATAGATGATATTGTCAACTCATGCCGAACTGTATTGAATGAGATTTCTGATGAATTAAGACTTAGGTCAAATGCACACATGGAGGATGTAATTCAGCCTCTACCTGCATTTGAGGAAATTGATGATTGTTGGATAATGCATGGCGAGATTGTAGATGGTAAAATTTACGAAATGGCCTTTGACGGTACTGATGCCCATGCTGAAGCAATCGAAAGAGCAACTTCACTAAATTTTCTCGGCGATGCAACCGATGAATATGAAGAGGCTCGACCTTGTCATATGACCGGTCAGATGACCAAGCGTAGAGTTCTACTTGCAAAGACCTACTGAGTGAAATATTATTTCACATTCCGAATGAAGAAGGGTCCATTCCATCCATCTCTCCTTCTTTCATCATCTTGCGCATTTGCTTGTTGAGGCTGCGGTTTCCACCCATTCCCTTCATCATCTTACGACTCTTATTCCATTGACCGATTAACTCTCTAACATCCTTTTCTCGGACACCAGAGCCTCTGGCTACACGGCGAATTCTTTCCGCCTTGATTTTTGCAGGCTCGTTCTTTTCCCATGCGGTCATTGAATCCATTATTGTGCGATAGCGGTCTAAGTTAGTTTGCATTTCCGCCTTTTGGCCCTTGGACATCGCACCCATTCCACCCAACATATTTCCTGGTAAGAATGACATTAATTTGTCGATGGTTCCGATTTTAGACATCATTTCCATTTGTTTATACATATCATTTAATGTAAATCTTCCAGACATCATTCTTTGGGTTAGTCTCATCGCTTCTTCCTGATCCATATCCTCAGGTGCTAAATCGATAAGACCCTGAATATCGCCCATACCAAGGAGTCTTGAAATAAATCTATCCGATTCAAATTTCTCTAGATCTGCAATCTTCTCGCCAACACCAATGTGGACAATTGGCGCTCCTGTTGCTGCTACTGCAGAAAGTGCTCCACCGCCTCTTGCAGTACCATCTAACTTTGTAATTACAATACCTGTGACTCCGGCAAGTGTATGGAATGATGCGGCAATTGGTCCAGCGGCTTGACCAACCTGAGCATCTATTACCAGCCAGCGTTCAGTTGCATTGGTAAGTGCTGAAATCTGTTCCAATTCCTCTACCAATTTAGTATCCAATTGATGACGACCTGCTGTGTCAACAATGACTAGATCACACGATACTAATTCTTTTAACCCATTTCTAACAATTGTTGGAGCATCCTTTGTTTTTGGCTCACCATATACTATTACAGTAGAGTCTTCTAATAATTGGCACAATTGTTCGTATGCGCCGGGTCGGTGAACGTCCGCTTCTATCACACCGACTCTTAATCCGTGTTTCTTACGATACCATTCTGCCAACTTTGCTGTGGTGGTTGTTTTACCCTGACCATATAATCCAACAAGTAGCAAAGTTGCCCCATGTGGCTGAAATTCATGCTTTGAACCCAATAATCGGACTAATTCAGTGTAGAGGATATTCATCGCATGAGTTTGCAATGTAATACCTGGACGCAACTCTTCATCTCGGATTCGAGATTCCATCTTTTCGACAATTTCTTTGGTTTGCCGTACATTGAAATCCGCCTCTTGAAGAGACCTTCGTAAACTACGAGTCATTTCCCGCAATTCTTCTTCATCTAACTTTCTCTTGGACTTTAACAATCCAATAGAGCGGAAAATACCCTTGGATAAGCCTTCAAGTGCCATGGCTTAGCGTGAAAGCCGCCACTTTTCAACCCATGCCTTTCGAGTGATGAAAAATATTCTCTATTGCTCATCAAGTGGAATCTCCAATCTTAGAACATCGCCATCTAATTTTGCATTCACTTGGCTTGCTTTGACTGGGACTGATGTTTTTACTGGCTTTTCCCTTCCATTAAGTCCTACAAAAAGAACACCCTCTTCACTTCGCAGCGACAACTCTTCACGCTTTATTCCAGGATAGTGCAAATAGATTATTTCTGTGTTATCTTCTAATTCCGTAACCATTCCTCTATGCACTTCATGATGTAAGACAGAACCTATAGAATGCGGCCCTAAGCCCTTATCAATTTCAACAACCGGTCCATAAAGGAATTCCCCTACCTCTCTTAATCGCTTTAGCCCAACTACTTCTGTATCAAATAACTCCATCAAAGAGATATCAACACCCAGACTTTCCTTTAACTCTTCAATTCTTTGCAACTCGGCATCTCTCCTAGTCTTTAGGAATGGATGGTCAAATTCAGGAGTAACTCTATTGACTAAACAACTTCCAATGTGCAAGTTAAATTCTTGTAGTGATTTATGAGCGCGTAATGTTTCATTGACTCCCATCCTCTCAGGTATTGTAATCAAAGTAAAGGAAGTGATTTCCTTATTGGATAGCACTCTTCTAACGTGTAATACTCGACGCTGAAATTTTTCAAGTTCTTCTTTCATCGCATCGCTTTCCTTTTTACCGAACATCATTGAGCGAATTCCTCCCGAAACTCGCATCATTCGAATCAGCCTATCAGACCAAGCTTCAATTAATTCGGGTAATGATAAAAATCTCAAGGTATGTCCAGTTGGTGCTGTATCAAAGACGATAACATCCCAAGTTGGGTCTTCAACATGGCGCAGTAATTCATCAAAAGCCATTGCTTCATCTAATCCGGGTAAGACCATCTCCGATGTCTTTATTTCTCCCTTCATTTCCTGTATCTCATCTTTGGCCTTTGGATCTAACATCATCGCCAGTCCGCCAAACCCTCCAGAGGTATTCATCTTCTCTATTGCAGAGCCGACCTTTGGCAATAGTGAGGAAATTTTTGCTTCCGGGTCCATTTCTAGACCCCATAATCCTTCAACACCCTCGATTGGTGTTACTTTGCTGCCAATTTGGACTCCAAGCGAATCTGAAGTGGAATGCGCAGGGTCACTAGATACTAGCAATACTCGCAAACCAGAATCGGCAAGCCAAACTGCAGTTGCTGCTGAAGTGGTCGTTTTACCAACGCCACCCTTTCCTCCAAACAATAACAATCGTGCCATATTATCTTGCCAACAGTGGGTTGCGTTTGAATATACGCATAATATATTACGGCTTTGACCAAATAACATTCAAAGTCAGCCAAAGGCAGCAATTTCATCAATTAATTGAAGAAGTGAACTCAACTGCGACGCAATATGGTATCTGAATTGTTGTTATTTCAGGTCTCCACATTCTCTGCTCTAATCGGTATGACTCTAGGTTGGAGAGGAATGATGACAAAGTACGCCGGATTTTATGATTTACCAACTGCTTGGAACCAGATATTTTGGGGAATCATCATTGGAATGTTCTACGCTACTTGGTGTGATAGTGAATTATTCATTCCTTATTTGGAATTTGTAAATAATGGTGATGGGGCGCAAATACCTCACCCCCTTACACTGTTGATACTAGCACTATTGCTATCTGTAGCAGTCCACTTGTTACTGCGGAGAGATAGAGTGCGAAAAGGAGGGTCCCACCCTACCAGTGGTTGGGCTTTGGGTCTTGCAATCGGTGGCATGACTGCAATGGTTTTAATCTTCAGATATATTTTCATCGTAGATGGTGTAATTTCAGCAAAAATGATCCTAACTGTTGCAGCCCTTGCACTTCTTACACCAAGATGTGAAGCAATGATTACCGCTCATCAAGGATTTATGATGTTAAATGGAAAGAAATGGGGGGCTGTGCTGCGGTCAACAGCATGGAGGATTGCTTTATTGACCACGGTTTATTACTCAATTTTTGACCCATTTGGATGGGTTTTTATCGGTTCGATGATAATGATTGTAGATCCAAAAATAGAGGACTGGATTTGGGCTTCTATACCAAAACCAGCAAGGCGTAGATTGCGAAGAATTTGGGCCTCAAATGAGAGAGAAAAGCACTTAAAACTTCCTCGTGGTGAAGAGGAATGAGTAATTTGCAAATATAGTCAAGTGAGTACTTATTTACAAAGGACACTGATAGGGATTCATCCAACTATTTACAAACTATAGCAAATAAGCACTTTCGTGGGCTTTCCGCTAGTAATGGTTATACAACTCCCGCTTAACCCCAACGATATGGGTTCGTGCCCTTATTGTAGAGCAACCACTGAATCGGGAGATTCAATCTGCTATTCTTGCGGACGCGTTCTTGCAAATTTGAATTCAAGTAATTATAGACTGGAGCAACAATTCAATCAGGGATCTCTAGCAACTTCTTACAAAATGACAAAAAAGCCAACTGAGAAAGGGCTTGTACAAACTCATACTGGAAGAACAAAAAATATTTTGAAGCGAAGAAAAAATCGTTTTCGAAGTTTCGTAATGTTATCGTTAGTAGCCTTTATCATGCTATCCCCACAGGCAAGAGAGCAAATCATTGCACAATGGGCTGGTATTCAAGAGTACATCCAAGATGCTGTTTCACCTTATCACCTATATCCGGTAGAAGCCTCATATACTCTTGAGAAAACCGTATTTGTCTCAAATTCTGGAGCGAATGGATACATGATGGAAAACTTAGCTATACCCCCCGCCGTTAGTTCTACTCAGGGCTCACCTTACGGATTTGAATATACAAATGGAGACCCAGGAGACTCTCCGGCATCGATTCAGATAACTACAGCAATTAGCATTCGTTTTGGTGGAGAAGAATACGCAATACCGACCACTGGTTTGCCATCTAGATCTGCTTCTGAAAAGTTGATTACCGCAAATGGGCATGAGATATGGTGGCCTGGTGTAGGAATTGGAAATGATTTCTGCTCTGTTAGCAATTGTGTCAAAGTGGTGGTTAATTTAGGCCCAGGGGAGTCCAGCAGTTTCACATATTCCGTCGGAGTCCACTCAACATCATATTCATGGCATAGTGGAATGAGAGTTGATTCAAGAATCGCTGGTGTGGATAGTGGAATTAATGTTGATAACAGTGGAAACTTTTCAGATATTCCAAGTAGAGATGACGGACAAAAATTCTATGAATTTAGTGATGATCTGTGGTATAATAGAGGTTCTCCCGCTGGATATGCGATAAATTCACAGGCTGAAATAATTCTATCTACTGTAGAACTTATTAGTTCGGATTTACCTGAAGGTTTACAGGATAATGCCTATGCATTTTCAAGAGCTACATTTGATTATCTACACAAGAATATTGCTTATGATAGATTTGCCCCCGTTGTTGCTAGAAGTGGACCTTCATGTCTTAATGATGGCCAAGGTGATTGCGATGAACAAACCAATGCCTTCCTAAGTCTAATTCGAGTAAAAGGCATCCCAGGATGGTTTGTTTTCGGTGCATTAACTGATGTCAATTATGAGTCTTGGGAAGCACATGCTTGGGGTTATATCCAACTGCCAATGAGTGATGAATGGTGCGATGACAATAATATTAAACGTGAATCTTGCTTTGTTAATGGTGCTGTTGATGTCGTCAATAACAAGTGGTTACTAAATACGCCAACAGGTTATATTGATTGGGTTGAAGAGTCGGATGAAACTGCAATAAAATTGAATAATTTCTATCATCCGATAACGCAAACTAATGGCATAGAGCGGGAACGAAGTTATTCTTCTAGTAGTGTTGAATTAGCAGGTGGAACATATCAGGTTAAGAAATACCCTGAAACATTTAGGTGATAATATGAGAGTAATAATAGGTGGTGCTGGAAGAGTTGGTACAGATTTGGCCAAAGCATTGAGAGCTGAAGATTTGGACGTTGTTCTCGTCGATTCAGATTCACGGGCGGTAAAAAATGCCCAAAATCTAGATGCTTTAGTGATTCATGGTGATTTTGTCTCTAGAGAGAAGTTGATCGAGGCTGGAATTGTTGAAGCTGAAGTATTTATTGCAGTAACCAACTCAGACGAGAGAAATTTGTTAGCATGTACATTAGCAGAATATACAAGTGATTCATTAGGTGGTAAAGACCTACTATCAATATGCCGTGTTACAGAGAGTAAATTCGTAGAAGAGCACAAGAATGGATATTTGACTGAATGGGCAAAGGTAGACTATGTAGTAAATCCGCTTGATGGGGCAATAGATCGTCTATATTTGGGTTTGAAAACTCCAGGTATTGAAGATATAATACCTTTCGGACATGATGCTTTCGTCGTTGAATTAGATGTGACAAATGATGCAAAGGATGTGATTTTCTTGAGTTTAAAGGAAGCAGCAGATAATATCGATGGTGAGTTGCCATTAATTATTGGTGTAAAGCGTGAAGGGGAGAAGAGTATCGTGCCAGATGGAGAATTTGTTCTTGTTCCAAATGACAAAATCGCTGTCGCTACTACTGGAACTTCGAGTTTTAACCACATTTTGAAAATTTTTGGACACCAGCCGAAAAATTTCCCATCCGCACCTAAAATCGCAATTATTGGCGCTAATAAAATAGGCCAGAGAGTTGCAGATAAGTGGCTTTCATCTGGTGCTTCAGTGACTATGATAGAAAGAGACTTACAAACAGCAAATAATTTCTCAGGCACAAGAACAGGCGCCAGTAAAAATATTGAGGTGATTCATGGAGACCATTTGGATAGAGAAATGATGAAGGAGATTGGTATTTCGGAACATCATATCGCAATTGCTGCTTTAGAAAATGACCACGCATGTATCGCAGCTGCATTATTGGCCAGCGACATGGGTGTGCAGAGAACTGGTTTGATGTTATACGATGCGGATTTAGTAAAAGTTACTCAACGTATGGGTATTACATTTGCAGTTGATAGAAAGCGAGTCGCGGTTGATAATCTGCTAGCACTAATCCACACAAAAACCACGGGTGCATATGCATTATTATCCACAATACCTGATATTATTGGTATTTCATTACCAGTAAATAAATCTGCAAAATTCTGTGGGTTAAAAATATCTGAGGCAAATTTCCCTGAGTGGATGAGAATAGCATTCATTCAAAGACAAGTCGATACCAATAAATGGGAAAATATGAGGCCGTCACCTGATAAACTGATTATTGAAGGTGACCGATTAACCATGTTCTGTAATCCAGATCGTGTAGCAGAATTAGAAAAGCGATTCAAGGTGTGATTGCAATGCGAACTGATGTTCTGAGCATGATATTGGGGTGGACGCTGATTGCGTTATCGCTCCCGCTTGCTGCATCAGGTATCGCAACTGCTTTTTTAGATTCTATTGAGTTAGCATTGATCTCCTTTGCAATACCGTGTTTGATATCTCTTGTTCTAGGAATTACAATGTTGACTCTATGGACGAGGACCAATACCAGTGAAAGACTACGCGATAAGGAAGCATTTGCTGCTGTTGCTCTAATGTGGCCACTGGCTGTTTTCATCGGATGTTTACCATTCTGGTTTGGAGGGGTGTTCGTAGGACCATTTACAGAAGGTGCAGCATTCATTGATATTGCACGTGGTGGAGTTAATTCTTGGTTTGAGTCAATGTCTGGATTTACAACTACAGGTGCAACTGTTATTTCTCACAATATGAGCCCTAATTGTATACCTGGAACTACTTTAGATTGCATCAATGCTCAACCAAAAGGCATACTGATTTGGCGATCACTAACACAATGGCTCGGTGGAATGGGAATAATCATGCTTGGAATGATGATTCTATCAAGAATAATTGGTGGCGGAATGGCACTAGCACGAGCTGAATTAACTGGGCCCTATCTCACAAGATTGAAACCAAAATTGCGGCAAACTGCTCTGGCATTATGGAGTTTGTATATCATGCTAACAATTATTGAAATGTTATTATTGAAATTTTTGGGTGGCATGACATTCTTTGATTCCTTCAATCATGCACTTACAACTGTTGCTTCTGGTGGATTTTCAACAAGAGATGCAAGTATAGGCTACTATGATTCTATGACTATTGAGAGTATAATCATCATCTTCATGTTTATTGCTGGAGTGAATTTTACACTAATATGGCTATTCTGTATGAAGGAATTCAAAAGGGCATCCAAAGATGAAGAATTTAATAACTATTTAGTTTATTTGGCTGTGGCCATATGTGCAATGATATTGGCTCTACTTGCTACTGAAGTCTCTCTTGGCAACTCACTTAGATACAGTATATTCAATGTTATTTCTATTGGAACATCTACTGGATATTCCTCAACTGATTACGGTGCTTGGCCAATTGTTACACAAATAATATTCTTGACACTAATGATTATTGGTGCCAGTGCTGGTTCGACAAGTGGAGGATTGAAATTGCTAAGAATAAATTTAGCTTTCAAAGTAGCGATGAGAGAATTGGTTAAAATCGCACAACCAAGACGTATTGATAGAATTAGAATGAATGGAGAAGTTATAGAAAAACAACAATTAGGTTTGATTGTCGGAATGCTCTTTGTATGGATTGGTCTATTTGCAATATCTTGTATATTATTAGCGATATGTATGCCAAATGATTCATTTGAAAGTATAATTTCAGTTGTTGCATCATCTTTGGGCAATACTGGTCCAGCATTAGGTGAATATGGACCAAGTAGTAATTGGGCCTCAATGAACACACCTACACTTCTAATTACTAGCATATTAATGTGGTTTGGTCGATTAGAATTGCTAACTGCTGTAATTTTATTACACCCGAGGACCTGGAAGAAGGAAGAAAAGGATTTGACTGAAAGGTCTGCACTCACTATGTGGAGAAGAATGATTCCAACTAAGGACAATAAAGAATAGTCAAAATAATTTTGTTTGACTAGGATCTTTTTCATCTATTACTTCTTCTACTTCTTTTAACTGCACAGGCTGTTGTTCAACCTGTGGAATTGGTTGAATCTCTTTTTTCTTGGCCAGTAACTCAATTTGACTCTCGTTATAATTGGCAATCAGTTCCTTGGTACTTTCACGTGATAATGGGAGGGCGGCCAATGAGGCATGTTCTTCTGCCGTAAATCCAAGACTTAACGAGATGGTGAAGTCGGTAGCATCGCCAATTTCTTCTTCAGCCGACATCAATACTGATAGTATTGGCATCATTTCCTCTCTTACTGTTGATCTATTTGTACCACAAGTGCTCGCCAATCTATCAATGATTGTTGGTCGAGTGTATGAACCACCGCGACGAAGATAATTTGGATATGAGGGGAAAATCCGTCCGCTCAGTGGTGTCGGATTGGCTACACTCGCTGACAAAGCACTCAAATTGGAGCACCAATAGGAAGAGCGATGGGCAGTGTTCAGAAATCTTCCATAAAACATCCTATTTGCCTGTGATAATGAACGAGCGCCTCTAATTATTCCTCTTGTATCTGTAAATAGGGAAGCATTATTCCAATGCACCCAATTCATTAAATCATCAGGTGATTTATCTATAGTGCGAGATATTGATAATGCATCTCCTGCTGTTTTACTCCTGTAAAGATTATCCAGTCCTGGGAATACTTCAATCGAAATATCCCTCTGTCCTGCAGCGATTAGTGAATTAACATCATCTATTGTTAATTTTACATCTTTATCAACACAAACAACTTGCAAATCACGAACTAGTGCCCGCAAATCACCAGGATTAGACTTTACCAGTTCTTCAACGGCTGCTTCTTCAAATTCAATTTTCTCAGCACGCAACACTCTTTTGGCGATTCTCCTAAGTGCTTCATCACTAGCTCTATCAAAAATAATCTTTTGTAAGTGCCTTGAGAATCGGTCTCTTGTACTTCTCCAAGTAGAACCCTTGCCCCAAAGACCCATTTCCTCATTACAGGCAAGTATCACTGGCTGTTTTGTTGCATCTAGTAGCCTCAATAGTTCTGCTTTACCTCCTGAATCACCACTGAAAGTTATCGCTTTTCCTCCGATTTCATCACCCATCATCGCTCTCTCCAACCTCTCTTGACTAACTTCTCTTAATCCGCCAGAAATATGGTCTACTTCATCCAATAATATCAGAGTTCGTTGAGTTTTATTATTGGGATCGTGGAATAATGAACGATGGGTTGAACCCTGTGTTGCAGCCTTACGTATTGCCGCAGCATTCCTTGCATCTGAAGCATTCAGTTCAATTACACTCCAGCCCATATCTGCAGCAATTGCTCTTGCCACACTTGTCTTTCCAACTCCGGGTGGACCTACTAGGAGGAGGGCTTTTTTACTCGGCGTACCCGATTTCCAATCATCTAACCACTTGCGTATTTTTCGCCTCTGGACTTCATTGCCCTCTAATTGCACTTCGCTGACCGGACGGTGACGCTCAGTCCAATCACTTACGTCACCCATAAGTTACAACCATCACCGATGGTTATTCAACATTCACAATTCTGAGATAGAAACTCTTGACTGTTGGCCACTATCTCTATCCCTTAGAGTGACGGTGTTATCTTGCAGAGATTGATGATCTACTGTAATACATATTGGAACACCAATTTCATCTGCTCTCGCATATCGTCTTCCAATTGAACCGCTTGCATCATAGATTGAAACAGTTGCAGATTTGGAGCATAGTGATTTGTGAATTTCTCTTGCTAATTTACCCATTCCATCTTTCTCAAAGAGGGGGAATACGCAATAATCAACAGGTGCTACAGATTTACTTAACTTTAGAGTGACATATTCATCTCCGCCCTTTGAAGATTCATGATAAGCGTGGTCAAGAATATGCCAAATGATTCTATCGATTCCAAAGGATGGCTCCACAACATGTGGAATATACCATTCTCCAGATATAGATTTAGTTGTTTGAACACGCTTTACATGTTCTGAGTTAACAGTTACTGACTCATCATTATCTAAAACTATTTGAACAGGGAATTGACAAGTGGAAGGTAATTGCTCTACAGCATTTTTTACCGCACTTGCAAGAGCCCTAAATGCTGGTCCAGCAGTTGCACCATCCGTAGTCCAACCATCAATTTCCACAACCTTAGGCTGAGCAAATTCACGCCGTGCCCGTAATGTTTTTCCTGTCGCGTTCTCATGTGCCTGCAGATCATAGCAACCTCTGTGAGCAATTCCAACACATTCTACCCAACCATATGAACCAAATATTTCTACATCCCAACAATCGGAAGCATAATGCGCCATTTCATCACTATCGTGTTGTCTAAATCTTAATTTTGAACTATCAATACCAATATCTATTAGAAAATCAAAGGTTTTGGCCATGAAAAATCCAACGGTTGCATGGCGAATTATTTTTTTAGCGATTGCCTCATCGATGGACATTGAAATTTCGCCATCGCTTTCGGAAATCAAATTCATCTGCGTTGATGACCATTGGGAAAAGTCATGTTCGGGCTCAACCTCAGGGTCGATGAAATATTCTAACTCAGCCATGTTGAATTCACGAAGTCTAATCATTCCTTGACGCGGACTAATTTCATTCCTATATCCTTTGCCAACTTGTACCGCACCAAATGGCAATCTCTCTCGGTTATGGCGATAAAGTGCTGAAAATAATGTGAACATTCCTTGGGCTGTCTCGGGGCGGAGGAAACCAGGCCTACCAGAGTTACCTGCTCCGATGGTAGTATTGAACATTAAATTTTGAGCAACTATTGGACTCCAATCGCTAGCACCGCAGGCAGGACACTGAGGATTTGCGCTACTAAGTAATTGCTGCAGTTCGGACTTGGGTAAAATATCAGGATTTGGATGATGTGGTTCGAGTAGGGTATCTGCCCTACTCGCTTCATCACATGAATTACAATCGGTCAAAAAGTCTGAAAATTCTCCAACGTGTCCACTCGCCTCTAATACGGCATAGGGAGTAATGGTTGGGCAAGATATTTCCACAATATTGCCCAATGAAATCCAATGATTTAGCCATGCTTGATTGACTTTATTTCTTAGCCGACCACCGACAGGACCGAAATCATACAATCCCTTCGCACCACCGTGTATTTCAAACGACGGTAAAATGATTCCACGACGCTTCAGCATCCCAGTTAGGCGTTCTAGACGACCTTCCTCTGCATCGGACATGTTTTTCACCAATTGAGCGGTAATGTCTTCAGCCTTTGAACCTCACCTACCATCAGTAAAGAAAAATGTGCTTTGTCCAACAATTATTACATCGCCATCAGGGGGTATTGTTTTTGATTGATGAGAATAGTGGTCGTAAACATGGGCCAGTCAATGGTTGCAATCTCGCAACAAATTTGCACCGGATGTGATTTGTGTATCGCCCATTGTCCTTTTGAGGCATTATTGCCTTTGGCTGAAAATCCAGCACAAAGAAAGCATAGTAGAAGGCCTGTGATTGTAGTTGAAAACAATTGTGTCGGCTGTCTTTCATGTATTGGCTCTTGTCCAACCGATGCATTATATGAAATTGCAATTCCTCAAAACGCAAATCAATCAATATTATTGCATCCAATAAAACAGCAAGAAACTGAAATTGTAAATCGTTGGAAAAAAGGCGGACTGGGTGTCGCTTAAATTCAATAAAATGCTCAATTTAGGTGGCATTCGCAGTTTATACCGGCAAATAAGATTCTATTCTCCCTCAAATAACGACGGATTTGGCAATAATTTGTAGTTTGTAATGAGCGAAGCATTGATACACTCCGCGCTACCGAATTGGCCTCATCGGGTAGGCGAAAAAAATGGCTGACATACACTATCTTGAGAATCCTCTAGAAACTGAGGAATTGATGGCAAAATTATGTCCACCAGTTCGCAACTGGTTTAAGGATAATTTTGATGACTTTACTAGCCCACAAAAATTGGCAATTCCTGCCATAATGGATAAGGAACATTTGCTACTGTGCTCCCCAACTGGTTCTGGAAAAACCTTGACTGCTTTCCTAACAGTAATCGATAACTTAGTAAGATCTGCACTCGAAGGTAAATTGGAGAAAAAAGTATACTGCATATATATTTCTCCTATCAAAGCGTTGGCAAATGATATTCAAAAAAATTTAATAGGGCCACTAAAGGAAATTTCTGATAATTATTTACCTGATAGAGCCCAAGAAATAAAGGTTGGATTGAGGACTGGTGATACCCCTCAAAGTGAACGGCAAAAAATGCTTAGAAATCCCCCTCATATTCTAATCACCACACCAGAATCACTGGCAATAGCAATAACATCTCCAAGATTTCAACCAATAGTAAATGCTGTTGAGTTCATGATTATTGACGAATTGCATTCATTAGTTCCATCTAAGCGAGGAGTTCACCTTGCCTTGACATTGTCCTACCTAGATACGCTACTGACTGTTCCTGTGCAAAGAATCGGTATTTCCGCTACGATGGAACCCCTAGAAACTGTTGCTGAATATCTAGTCTCCAGTGGCGATGATGAAGATGGACCGGGAACAAAAATAAACATCGCAAAAATCTCAGGGGCTAGAGAATTGGATTTGGATATTCTAATCACCGACCCAAAATTCAGCGACCTTTCAGTGATGAAGATTCTAGAAAAAAATATTGAAGCCATTGCAGATTTGATTTCAGCTCATAACACTACACTAGTATTTGCAAATACAAGAAAAATGACTGAAAATATTGTTTTGAAATTGCGCCCTCATTTAGGTGAGTTGGTCGCAGGTCACCACGGTTCAATGGATAAGAAAATTAGATTGGATGTGGAAAAGAAACTGAAGCATGGGCACCTACGTGCTGTCGTCACTTCATCTTCTCTTGAACTGGGAATAGATATTGGTTCTGTTGATTTGGTTCTGCAAATTGGAAGTCCAGGTGATATCTCAACCGCATTACAGAGAATTGGTAGAGCAGGACACCATGTGGGTGGTATTCCAAGAGCAAGATTCCTACCTACAAGCGTAGATGATTTGCTTGAATTAGCCGCACTACAAGCAGCGATCCAAACAGGGGAGATGGATCTTCTTGATTTCCCTCAAAATAGCTTAGATGTTGTTGCTCAATTTATGATTGGCCTAGTAATTATCAACGAAATTGATATTGATGAGGCTTTTGAAATAATTACCAATGCTTGGTCATACAGAAATTTCCCTTATGATGATTTCATTGATGTTCTTGATATGCTAGAAGAAGAACGGAGAGTTTGGATTGATTGGGAAGATAATATATATGGTAAAAGAGGATATTCTAGAATGATTTATTATACCAATGTTGGTACAATAGCAATGGACAATTCTTTCCTAGTATTCAATGCTGAAGGTTCAATATTGGGCCAGTTATCTGGCTCCTTCGTTTCTAATTTAAGAGGAGGTGACGTGATTCTTCTCGGTGGCTCAACATATAGGGTGACAAATATTCAGGGCACAAGAGTAAATGTTCAATCTGTAACTGGATATCGACCCACAGTTCCTTCGTGGTCAGGTGAGGCAAGATCTCGCTCAAGAGAATTGTCAAGCGCTCTACTCGATTTGATTGGCCACTGTTCGGTAGCGTTACGTCGCCAACAAGACCCACGAGTATTACTTCAAGACGCATATGGACTTAGTTCCGATGTCGCAAATGCAATCGCTCGCCACTTAGAGGAGCATTCTATAGATTCATTCCAAGTTCCAGACCAAAATAAAATACTGGTTGAGCAGGTTATCTCTGGAGGACAACCGACCTATATGATTACCACTTGCAGAGGGCGAGGATTCAATACTGCACTAGGATACTTTATGGCAGGATTGGCTGAATCACATGGTATTGCTGTTCTGGAATTATCCTATGATGAGAATGGCCTACTACTGAAAACATCAAGAGAAGTTGACCCAGGGGCAATGTACGAGGCTTTCCGTTCAAATAATCATGTGGAAGTTATTGAAAGATATATAATTAATACTCAAATTTTCACTAAGAGATTTAGAGAAGTTGCAGGACGTTCTATGATTATTCCTCGACGAATCGGTTCCGAAGAAGTAAGCCCTCAGCAATTCCAACTGAAGGCTGAGGCTCTGTTAAAGAAACACAGAACGATGGATGATAGTTTGTTGATACGGGAAGCAAAAAATGAAATTATGTTTGGCGATATTGATCTCAAAAGTCTAAACCAATTCTTGCAACTTTGCGTAACAGGAGATGCAAGAATAGTCCACAACAAAGTTACAGTTCCTTCACGATTAGGAATGTCGTTGTTCATGTCTGCATTTGAGGACTTAATGGCGATGAAAACTCGCGCATTCTTGGTCAAGGATATTGACCCTGAAATTTTGCGCCGCTTACTAGGTACACGTTCTCTTGCAACTGAGTTATCAAGCGAACAACTAGACAGATATTATCTAGATAAAGCACCAGTTCCGACAAATGCAGAAGAATTATTCAATTTGATGAGCCATGGTGGTGGACTGGACAAGGAATTCAAGAACCCTCTGTATAAGGAAAAACTGCAGAATATTGATCTTGATGTTATCCGTGGCTGGGTTGAAGAATTAGCTCAGTCAGGAGAAATTACAAAAATTGACGGAACTGGTTGTGACATCGATGGAAAATGGTTCAGTCCATATATGGCTGAAATTCATGGAACTCTCGGTTGCCTGTCAACCAATGGTGGAAAAGATGTTGTTGATTTGCGAGAAATTCATACTCGAGGAATAACCTACAAAATTGTAACCAAATTTGATGGACGTACGCCAATTGAATGGAAAGAAATGCAATTGAGTGACCCACACGAAGCACTTCGGGTAAAAATTATTGAAATGCTAGGTTCTGAAGGTCCACAAACTGGAGATGAAATGGATGCTCGCTTACCTTTCCCAAGAAATATGGTGGACAGAATTATTCATGAACTGGAATCACGGAGTGTCATCTCTGTTGGATTCTATCGGCAAACAGATGATGCAGAATATATTCTCAAAGTCGATGAACATAGATTAACCGGTGGTTCTGAAGATGTTGTGGAATACCGTTGGGTTCAAAATATGGTATTGGAAAAATCATTCAAACTACATGAAAATTGTTTTGATGCTTTCAATTCACACGTAATATTCCAAAAACAACAAGAGTTATTGTACCGAGTAAAAGATTTTAATTTCAAAGATTGGAAAGATGTTCAACTCGATTCTGATGTTATTATGGGCCGATTACTACACAATCGTATCGGCTATACTACAAAGAAAACTATTCCAATGTTACTAGGATTGAAGCCAGAGCCATGGATTGGGCCAATGGAAGATGAAATATTGAGCAAGATTCATGCTGGTGATAATATGACTCGAATTGAGTTATTAGAACATTATCCAAAAGGTGAAGATTTCAAATCTTTACACAGAGATTTGAAAAATGCAATATCTAACCTTGAGCGACAAATGATGTTGGTCAAACAATTTGAGGATGTCATTGGGAGGCGCAGAAGACTATCCTTATTCCATCGAGTTCACGATGTATATGAGCCAATGGATTTTGAGGATGCATTGGTTGATGTCATAGGCAGGATGGGGCCGGTAAAGGCAAACACATTACGATTCTATGTCACTCGTTCATATGAAGATTTGACAGTTGCATTGATGAATTTAGAAAAATCAGGTCGTATCTCCAAAGTGATGGCACTAGTTCCAGACCCTGAAGCATTCTATTGTATGCCAGATGAAGTTCAATTGCTAAAACGCCCAAGAAGAGAAGATAGAACAATCCGCATATTGACTCAATCTGACCCTTATGTTTCCCGATTCATTTGGGAGGTTCGCAGTGTTCTTGATCGTGGTTGGTATCTACCAGTATTCAAAGGGGTCGACCCTGTAGGTAAGGTTTTGATGTTCAAGGTTAATGATTACCTCGAAATAAAAGATTTGCATGTCCCAACAGCATATCTCGACGAATTCTGTGAGGCCTTCAAAATCTTGCTCGATAACCATTCCGACCAGTTAGTGGATGTGGCTGTATTGTCTAATTTCAACAGCGAACCAATCTCCTCCATTGACGATAATACAAGAAAATCATTGGAAGCAATCGGCTTCAAAATCGCCGGTGAAAGAATGATTCGCGGTGGGGTTGTTGACCCCCAACCAAGAGAAATTGCCGAGAAAGTATTATTCTATCAGCACAATCTACACCAGGATTCAAGATTAGAAAATGAAATTGAAGCGCTAAGAAATGTTCCTGAAGTGCGCGATGATTTTGCATTGAGAGGAAGAGCTTCAGTATATCGCGTGAACCTAAAGAGCATGGCTAGCGCTCACCGTTTGCACCAAGGAATCAATATGCGGGGTCATCAAGTATGGGCAACATTTGATCACTTCAGAGACTTATTGACAATTAGAGGTCTACCTCCTGATGAAGACTTATGGGATATTGTTGAATTCTTCTCGGCCAATTCAGACCCAAAAATCTTCAAAGAAAGACATGCACTCACACAATCACAATTTAGGAAATTGCTACAACCACTAATCAAATCTGGTCACATCGTTCAAGACTTTAGAGGAGGATATAGAACCGTAACACAAAGAGAAGACGTTGACAGAATTGAACTTCGTAGAGAATATTTACGCAAGTTGGTGGCTGAATACCCAGTAATTACACTAAAACAATTATTGCGTTTGGCAGGAACTCCATTCAAACCAGAGGAATTGAAGGCGATTCTAAACTCGTTTGAAGAGGATGGTACACTGATTAAAGGATTCCTCATTGAAGACTTGCATGAAGTCTGTTGGGGCCGTAAAGAATTGCTTGAAAAGTCCGCCGAGATTAGCCCTATACGTGATTTCGTTCTACCACCTAGCGATCCTATCGCACCATACTTCTCAGGAATATTGAAGGAAAAGTTTGGATTTGGGTCTGCATATTTAGTTTTCAAGAATGCTGAGCCAGTTGCTGCTTTCAAAGCCAATACGAGAAATAAAATAATTGAGGTCAAGGATTATGAAGGCTCTGAAAAAGGATGGAGAATAGTCAAGGAATTTGCATGGGAACAGCAAATGCCACTAAAGACTGAACTGCGAATTGGCGGAAAACGCCTAAAGTGAACCTCTCACTCAAATAGGTCCTCTAGCACATCCGAAATTTCATTCACATTCTGCGGAGGCTGAATTGAATCATTTCCTAATAATTCGCTGGAAGCTTCTGATGCTGCGATGTTTTGAGCAGCAGATATTTGCGGTTCAGTAATTGCCGGCTGTACATCAACTGGTGTAGTTGCGACACTATCTATCGGTTGAGAAAAC
>Ga0208879_1001574_pt1 | contig 21368 bp, 19 predicted proteins | sample Knorr_S15_td_Bot_FD_185605 | JGI IMG/M metagenome (GOLD analysis project Ga0208879, IMG submission 185605) | Marine microbial communities from Southern Atlantic Ocean transect - Knorr_S15_td_Bottom_ad_5009_LV_A (SPAdes) (version 2) | ecosystem: Environmental > Aquatic > Marine > Oceanic | place... | reverse complement strand
ACTCCAATTACGTTTTACATATTTACGTTTTATCTTTGATAGAATTCTCAAATCTGGAATCCATTAAAAGCTTGATTCCGAAACTGATAAATCAATAAAGTTAAATGAATTCACTTTCAAGTTTTCTCCCAGAGTCATGCATCCATGATGATTTAATTACACGTTTGGCCTATGCCAGAGATGCCAGTATGTATCGAATGATTCCCGAATCTGTGGTTCGGCCAAAAGATGATAAGGATGTAAAATCTCTTTTACATTACGGACGAGAAACTAAAACACCCATCACTTTCCGTACGGCTGGGACTTCACTATCAGGGCAATCCATTACAACAGGAATTATTGCAGAAGTTTTGTATGATTGGCAAAAATTCAAGGTATTAGATGGGGGAGATGCCATCTGGTGTCAACCTGGCGTAAATGGTAGTGTTGCGAATAAAATATTAAAACCCTATACCCGCAAGATAGGACCTGATCCGGCATCCATTAATGTGGCTCGGATTGGTGGCATTGTTTCCAATAATTCGTCCGGAATGGTCTGTGGCACCGAATTCAATGCATACCATACTTTAAAAGACATATCATTTATTTTACCCAATGGACACAGATACGATACAAATCAACCAGATGAACACGAAAAATTTTGTGGAAGGGAACAGGAGCTATCAAATGGATTACTTGCCTTAAAAAATAAAATTGAATCTAATTCAGGTTGGGTTCAGAAAATCCGAGAAAAATACCGAATCAAAAACACCATTGGATATTCCATGAATGCGTTTTTGGATTTTGATCATCCATTGGACATTTTTGCCCATTTATTGGTTGGGGCAGAAGGGACACTGGCATTCATCTCTAATGTGACGTTGGAAACAATTCCTGATCCACCGGAAAAAGGGACAGGTCTTATTTTATTCAAATCACCTGAAGAAGCAGGAAATTCGGTCCCATTTTTTAAAGAACTGGGTGCATCATCTATAGAATTCATGGATGATGAATCACTTCGAACAGCTCGTTATGTAGAAAACCCGCCCTATGATCCGAATTCAATTTCAGATGATTTGACGGGATTACTGGTAGAATTCCAGAAAGATTCTAAGGATGAGATTGCAAGGCTGATCAATGATTCGCAAGTTTTTTCCGAAAAAGACCCATCAGTTGTTTCCATAAATCTTGTAACGGATGCAAAAGATAGGGATACAATCTGGAAGATCCGGAAAGGTCTTTATCCAACCCTTGGATCCCTTCGAAAAACAGGGACCAGTATCATTACGGAAGATATTGCCGTGGATGCGGAAAATCTTGCACCTGCAATTCGTGGATTAAAATCGATCTTTAAAAAACGCGAATTTCATGATGGCGTGATCTTTGGACACGCTAAAGATGGAAACCTGCATTTTATTACGTCCGTTGATTTGGATAATAAAACGGGTGTCAAAAATTATGAAGGAATGATGAATGACTTGTCCAATATGACCTTGGGGCAATTTAATGGATCCTTAAAAGCTGAACATGGCACGGGCCGAAATATGGCTGCTTTTGTTGAAACAGAGTGGGGCGGACCACTTTATGAGATCATGTGGAACCTAAAAACTTTAGCGGACCCCTTGCATATTATGAATCCCAATGTATTACTAAGTCGGGATAAGAAGATACATATGCAAGATCTTAAGCCAATGCCACCTGTTCACGATGAAGTTGATAAATGTATTGAATGTGGTTTTTGTGAAAGGATATGTCCGAGTCGCGGTTTAACACTTACACCACGTCAAAGGATCTCGGTGATGCGGGAATCAGTACTGACTCCCATCCCTGAAAAGGATTTGAAACTTTATAATTATGCTATGTGGGAGACTTGCGCCACAGATGGACTATGTGAAACAGAATGTCCCGTGAATATTAATACAGGAACCATGGTAAAGGATCTTCGGTGTACCCCAGAAAAAAGTAATAAAATGGTTCAATATTTTAGGGATCATTTTAATAGGGGTATTTCTTTAATTCGGATCGGGTTAAAGGTCGTCATCGGTGTCGAAAAAATATTTGGGAATAATTTTATCCAAGTAATGACCAAATGGATCCATACAATTTTCCGAACTCAATTACCTCGTTGGCCTAAAGGTGGAATCACCCTATCCAGCAATTTTGATGGCAATATAAATCAAGAGCCTGACTATATTCTTTTTCCCTCATGTTCGTCCCGGGTTTTGGCTGCTGATGAGTCGGGGACATCCTCTTACGAATATTTATCAAAAATAGCTCAATCTGCCCATATCAAGATCAATATGATGGATGATTATTCAATGCAATGTTGTGGAATGGCATTTGAGTCTGGCGGGCATAAAGAAGTTGCTAAGGATATGAATTTGGATTTAGTCCATCGATTAAAAGAAGAAACTCGACACGGAGAAATTCCAATAGTAATTGATATGTCTCCTTGCACCTATTTTCTCCGTGAATCGAATTCAAACCTAACATTCTTGGATTCAGTCCAGTTTTTGTCTATCATTAAAGATAAATTGGATTTAAGTCCAATGGATGAATCGTATTATGTTCATCCGGTCTGTTCATCCCAAAAAATGGGTAGTGGAGATGATTTAATAAGTTTGGCTCAATTATGTGCTTCATCCATAGAATCGCCCATGGAGCCATTTTGCTGTGGGACCGGTGGTGATAGGAGTTTACGTGTTCCGGAACTGCCGAAGAATGCTGTATCTCAGTCGCTCAATGGTATTACATCATCAAAAGGTATATCATCCAGCAGAACCTGTGAAATGGGATTAAGTGAATCTATGGGAATTAAATTTTCTTCCATAGAATCATTGATGTATCGGTCAATTAAAAAGTAACTTTAGGAAAATTAATTACGGGTAAACCAAAATGTTCAGAATATTAATTCAAATAATTATTGCCACGCTTCTTTTATCAAATCTATCTGGCGAATCAATTGCTCGCCTCATTAAGGCAGAAGGAAAAGTCAATTTTAAACGGATGGGCATGGCAACTTTTTCCGAAAAAGCGAGTCTGGGGACTGCTGTAAATAATGGGGATGCTATTGATGTTGGAGAAAATGGGTTTGCTGTCATTATGTATCTCGATGATAAAACCGTATTAAAGGTCCATCAAAATACTCAATTTGAATTTTTAGACACACAAAACACAAGAACAATCAATCTTGAATTCGGTACGATACTGAATGATGTTCAACGAGAAGGACGAACAAAAACATTCCGTATTCAAACACCCATTAGTGTGGCCAGTGTAAAAGGAACAAAATTTGCTGCAATCGTGAGTCAAACAGGTGTAGATCAATTTATTGGAAAAGAAGGATTATTCGAAGTCATGAATATGATCAGTGGTGAATCTGTGTCTGTGGGGCCCGGACAGAAAGCGATCAGCAATGCAACGGGGAATTTGCTCCAGGCACCAGCTGCTCCCGGCGAATATCCGCCAGACCCGGAATTCGAGCCCTATGAAGAAGAAGAGCCGCCATCAGAACGAGAAGAACCAAAGTCTTCTGAAGAACCTGTGCAAGAAACACAACCTCAAGAGCTTGAACCGGAAGTAGAATCAATTGAACCTGAAACTCAGCCCGATACACCGGAACCTGAAACGGTTCAACCCACAGAACCAATGCCAGAAGAAATTCCGTCAACTGAAGATACACCTGAAGATGTGGATGGTGACACGCCCACACCCCCGAAAAAACCATTCGGAATGGGATTGGGAATTGGGTCCGTTACACTTGATGGTGTGCTATATAACCAATTGGCACTTCGTCCGGAAATCAATATTGGGAAAATTGGAGTGGGTTTGGATCTTGTTATTTATATTGATAATGAAGGCAATGTGAGATCCGACGAATGGGACATTAAAAATGATCCATCATTGTTATTGGATAAGATTATGTTTATCCGCTATGGTGAAAAATCTGATCCAGTTTGGGTCAAATATGGTTCTATGGAAAGCGTCACTTTAGGATATGGTGGCTTAATGAATGGCTATTCTAATATGATGGAATTCCCATCTGTTCGTCGTGTGGGAATTAATACCGGTTTTAATGTGGGACCTGTTAGTGGAGAAATATTCCTTTCGAATGTAAAAGATTTTTCCCGTGGTGGTACCTTGCTGGGACTCCGAACTGCTTATACTGTATCGGAAGATTTCCCACTTTCAATCGGTGTTAATGTTGTATCCGATGCCAATATGTTCTCTGGTTTAAAGGATGGAGATGATGATTCATATCCTGATATTTTTGACGATTTTCCAACAGATCCGGCGTATTCAATTGATACAGATTCAGACGGAATCGCTGATGATGACCCATTGGAATTGGATATAGATGGCGATGGACTGACAGATATTTTATATCCGGGAACATACGGGGACTTGGTCGTGACCGACACCTTAATCTTGGATTCAAATATTGTAAGAAAAGCCACGCCTTTTAGCCTGAAGAATAACTCTGCATCCGCATTAGGATGGTCCATTGATATAGGATACCCGATCTTTAAAAGTAAAGCATTCAGTTTGGATGTTTATTCAGAATTCAATAATCTGAAATTTCCTGAAGCTGTAACGGTTGATTCAACATTCACAAGAATTAAACGAAATGGTACCGGAATTACTATACCCGGAATTCGATCATCCATTCTTGGGTTATTAAATATTTCATTAGAATATAGAATTGTGAATGGATCTTTCTTGCCTGGATTCTTCGATCAGTCTTATGATTTGAATAGAGTCGTTACCCGTTCCGATGGCGAAAAAACGTCTATTCTAACGAAAGATATGTTCATGTTTGATGATAGTAGCAACAATTTCTCATCGGCTGGTTATTTTGGATCTGCGTCTATGAATCTGTTTAATCTTGCTTCATTTACTGCATCCTATGCAAATATGGAAGCAGATTCTGTTGAGTATAAAAGTTTTTATTCATACTTGAGCCTCAACACAGACAATATTCCAAAGATCAGTTCTGCCATGGCATATTATCAACGAAACAATGATGAAGATCCATTCGATTTTGAAAATCCAAGTCAGAATACAATCATGGGCTATCGCGTTGGATATGAATTGAGTAAAGGCGTGAGCCTGATCTGGGATTTTAGACAGTATTATCGTGATGATGGTTCTGGTGAACTTAAACCCATCAAACAAACAACCATAGAAACAACGTTTGATTTTTGATCTCTTTTGGGTATAATAACTATTATTTCAGCGTATTTTTTTCTACTAAATCCTGTATGGGCTAAGGACGTTGTTATATTAAGTCAAAAAGTTGGTTCAGAGATCAACGAAGAAGAAAATATCTTTTATAATATTTTCCCAGATGTTAAAGGATTTGTTAATGCACAAATATTACAACAATCAAATAACAGATATATCTTTCGTATTGTTACAAAAAGAAATGGTGAGTTTGATGAAATAATTAAACACATGAATTTGAAAGAATTTGCTACGCTTCAAAATTATGTGAATGGTCAACCTGAAATGACGGAAGAAGCTAAAATTGCTATGTTCGAAGGTTTAGATTATTTAATAGCAGGGAAAATTGTTAATGAAATTCCAAAACCCCAATTTGTTAAAATTAAATATTCTAAATCAAAAACAATACATGCAGATTTAGCTGGAAAATTAAACAGTATGCCAAAATGGTTAAGGGGTGGCACAAGTTTTACTGCTAAATCAGCGGAAAGGTTTGTCAAGTGGCTCACAACGCCAACAACAAAAGGAACTCTTATAAAGGTTGAAGAAAATATACTCCACATACAAACAGCTACAAGGATGGATCAAATTAGTCTAAGTGATGTAGATGCAATTTCTTACAGATTGACCATTGGAGAATACGATTTCATTAAACCGTATTTGTATGGTATAAGTGCTTTTGTGGGAATGGGAATGGCACAAATCTATAATTCACAACGATCAATTATTTATAATGAATATGGAATTCCGCGCAAGGATTTGAACAGATATACTCAATTATCAGGATTTGTAATTGGTTTGATTTTTAGTAGTGAATTGTTTGATGCTATCAGTACATTATTGACACCATCAGAGACATTTATTTTATCAAAAGATACCTATGAACGGCAAAAACAAAAATAATCATTGGAGGCACCATGCCAAAGAAAGCTGATAAACCTGTAGCGAACGAAGAAAACGCCGCACCAGCAATCGACCCACAGAAACAACATTTAATGGATCAATTCGAAGGCCTAATGGATCAGGTTGGCGATGGTTATGGTGGTCCACTACAAGAAGAATTGATACGGCGACTAGAAGAAACCATTGCAAATTTCGATGAGGAAGTCTCTGAAATGCTGATAGCCTTAAAAGAAAACTCTGAAAAACGCCATGAAAGATTGAAGGAAATTTGGGATAACCCCGAAGTTGCTTCAGAAGGCGATGGAGGAGATGGCGAGGACGAAGAATTTATACCTGGTAGTGGAAAATCTCCAGATTCCGGGAGTGGAGAGGTAAGCGAATGGGAGAAACGACTTGAGTCCATGAATTCTGGTGGTGATTCTGACAAGAGTGCAGACCTTCATGCCGAGGAAGAAAAGCCCAAGAAGAAAAAAGGATTATTTGGGCTAAGGAAAAAGTAACCGCAAATTTGGGGGTGAGAAATCGCCCCCTTTTTATTATCTCAATTATTTTCGTATTGATACCCTTCCAACTTCAGGGTCAAGTACATACCAAAAATGTTCAAGAATTTTCTCAATTAAAAAAACGTGTATATAGTTTCACCAAGTTAGATTTTATAACATCCGAAGGTGAATTCAATGAATCCATTTGTACGATACTAATTCCGGAGCTAAAAGAAGATAGTCCACCCTTTTTAGCCATCTATTATAAACGAGATAATTCTGAATGGTTTACAGAATCTTTGTATCGGAAAAGATTAAGATTCAGTTTTAAAGATGGTATCATAAAACTCGATCAATCTAACTTTTGGGATTGGTTTGAAATTGCCGAAATCAAAATTGTAGTTATCTATTGATTGGTCACATATAGACGCCTCAATCGCATTAAATTCAACCCTAAAAATATTATGAAAAATTAATTTCTGGCCGTGCTAGATGGGGAATTAGCGGTGCCCTGTAACCTGCAATCCGCTATAGCAGGATCGATGCCGTCGCTAGGCTGTTGCTGCCAAGTTCGATAAAATTAAGCGATGTTGAAATTTCGAACTGTTGCAATGGATTTCCAGCAAATCCTGTCAGGCCCGGAAGGGAGCAGCAGTCAGTTGAGATTTTCATGTGCCGACAGTATCCCGAAATGGAGTTGGCTGGTTTTTTTTGAATTTGTAACAGGATGGTCAAACGCCGGTGCACGGCCGAATAGTTAAATGGCATACAAAGTATTATCACTTAAATGGCGCCCACAATCTTTTAAAGATGTTGCGGGGCAATCTCACATTACGCAAACATTGATTAATGCATTTGAGCAGGATCGAATTGCGCAAGGGTATCTTTTTACGGGTCCACGTGGTGTGGGAAAAACGACAACCGCACGGATCCTTGCCATGGCATTAAATGCAGAGGGTGGCCCATCAGCAACTTTTGATCCAGATTCTAAAATTTCAAAAGAAATTGCCGATGGACGTTCATTAGACGTTCTTGAAATTGATGGTGCTTCTAACCGAGGAATCGAAGAAATTCGCAATTTGAGAGAACAAATCAAATTTACGCCCATGAATGGCGCGTATAAGGTTATAATAATCGACGAGGTGCACATGCTGACACCTCAGGCATTTAACGCACTTCTCCGTACGCTAGAAGAACCACCTGCCCATGGAAAATTTATTTTTGCAACAACTGATATTCACCGTATCCCAGCAACAATAATATCACGATGCCAACGATTTGATTTCAATCGAATTTCGTTACAAGTAATCTCAGATCGCTTGGAATTCATTTTGGAAGAAGAAGGTATTCCATTTGATCCAGAATCAATTAACGCAATTTCTCGGAAGGCAGATGGGAGTATGAGAGATGCTTTGAGTCTATTGGACCAATCGATTTCCTACTGTGGCGAAAAGATCAACTATGAAGGTGTGGTAAAGACGCTGGGATTAATCACGGACGATTTATATTTCAATTTTACAGAATCTATTCGAGAAAAAAATGCAGAAGAAATGGTAAAACTTTTGGCAACTTTTTCCGGATTTGGGGTACCGGCAGCTGAAGTATTAGTAGGGATCGGTGAGCATATTCGAAATATTATGTATGGTGGAATCAAAAACGGAGCTTCCCTTTTGGAAATGAATGAGGAGCATAAGAAAAAGTATGTTGATGAAGCGACAAATTGGGACCGAAGAGATTTATTAAGAATGAGTCAAGTATTAATTGATGTATCATCCACGATCCGTAGGGCAGAAGATCCCTACTTATTACTTGAAATGACTGCTCTTAAATTATTAGATATGGATCAATCCGTATTAATTGACGATTTGTTAAACGGAAAAACAATACCTACAAATCCAATTGTAGAGACATCACCCAAAACTAAATCAATTTCAGTACAAAAAAATCAAAAGCCTGGGAAGGCTATTTACACAGAACCTGAAAAGAAAATAGTTGATTCTAAATCTGTTCATGAAAAACAAGAATCGGATTCTAAAAAAATACCATTGGATGCAAATGAAAAACCTGCCGAACCCAAACTTTCCACGAAAGTAAAAGAAGAAGATACTGAAATAACAATTGAATTCATCCTGGAAAAATGGCCTTCTATTATTCAAGAAATCCATTTGGAGCGTCCATCAGTGGGTGCAATCCTAGAAGAATGTAACCCTTTAAAGTTGGATAAGAATAATTTGACAATTAAATCATTAGGGAAAAGTGGATTCAATGTGAAAATGATTGAACGAGGTATACCAATTATTGAAAAGATTATTGCTGAATTATTAAACAAATCCATAAAGGTTCAATTAGTGAATGGCAATGAAAATGAATCCAGTATAGAAAAAACAGCTATAAAAACAGAAACAAAACCGAATCCCAATGAAGAGAAGGTATTTAATAAAATCATCGAAGTTTTCGATGGAGAAATTTTACGTTAGGAGTATGACCCATGTTTAAAGGAAATATGCAAAAGATGCTTAAACAAGCACAAGAAATGCAAAAACAAATCGAAGAAGTTCAAAGCCAATTATCTGATATGATTATTGATGCTGAATCTGGTGGGGGAATGGTCTCTGTAAAGGTGAATGGAAAACAGGAAATTCTCGAATTAACCATCGATCCAGAAGCGATGAAAGAAGAAAAGGAAATGTTAGAAGATCTAATTATTTCAGCTTTAAATAAAGCATTATCAAAAGCTCAATCAGATTCACAAGAAAAAATGAACTCAGTGGCTGGTGGTATGATGTCAGGTTTAAAAATACCGGGAATGTAATTGCGATCACTTCCCGACAGTGCAAATCGATTAATCGATGAATTTACCCGATTACCAGGTATTGGTAAAAAGACGGCCCAACGATTAGCTTTTTACATCATGAAATCAAAAGATTATTCCACAAATCTATTATCGGATGCTTTGATAGATGTAAAAACAAAAGTACGCCAATGCTCAATTTGTAATGGAATTACAGAAGATGATCCTTGTTCTATTTGCACAGATTCTAGGCGAGATGAATCTATATTGTGTATTGTAGAAGAAGCTCATGATATTTATGCATTTGAGCGGACCAATAGTTTTAATGGAAGATACCATGTTTTAGGCGGTGTTTTGTCACCCTTGGATGGGATTGGTCCAGATGATTTATATTTTGATGCATTGCTAAAACGATTGCAAGAAAATATGGAAATTGTCATTGCTACGAATCCCAGCGTCGAAGGTGAAACCACATCTTTATATCTGGCAAAGATATTATCTGGTTTTAATGTAAAAGTAACAAGACTTGCACGTGGTTTGCCTGTAGGTGGCAATTTAGAATACATAGACGAAGCAACTTTAATTCGCGCCATGGAGGGAAGAACATCAATTTAACATTTCCAAATATTCTGACACTTTTTCGAATTCTTCTGACGCCTTTTTTCATATTATGTTTATTTTGGGAAAATCCATGGGGCCACCCAACAGCGTTGATAATTTTTATAGTGGCAAGTATCACCGATGCTTATGATGGTTATTATGCTCGAAAATATGATCAAATTACTCCAGAAGGAAAATTTCTGGATCCATTGGCAGATAAAATATTAGTGTCGTCTGCATTTATTTCATTTGCATTAATGGGCATTATTGAACCTTGGATGGTCATTCTTATTATTTTTCGAGATTTATTTGTTACAGGGTTGAGAATGGCCATGGAAAGAAAGGGGCTTTCCTTGGTTACATCAACTATTGCTAAAGCAAAAACCGCAACTCAAATGGGCATTATTTGTTTTATCCTAATTGTGCTTGGATTAAAAGGAATTTCATTAGCTTGGGCGAAACCTATGTTAGAGATCATACGTGAATACAGATTGGTATATAACTTAACACTTGGTGTGACTATTTTTACGATGATAACGGGTATTACCTACATCTATGCCAATAAGCAAGCCATACAAGACTTTTTAGAAAAAGAATGAATTATAAACTAAAGCTAGCTGAATTTTTGGGTACGGTTGCTTATGCAGGACGATTACCGTTTGCCCCTGGGACATGGGGGAGTTTGGTAGCCCTTCTTGCATGGTATATCCTAAAACCAATTATGAGTGATCCACTATTTCTTTTAATAAATGGTGTCATTTTTTTTATCGGTATTGTTGTTTCAGAGATTCTGATTGAAGCATGGGATGATACAGATCCGAAAGCTGTGGTTATTGATGAATGGGTTGGCATGTGGATCGCACTTTATTTGGTACCTCATGAATTGGTATGGGGATTTGTGGCATTTTTTCTGTTTCGACTTTTTGATATATTAAAACCTGGTCCCATACAAATGATGGATGATATACATTCTGCTATCGGTGTGATGATGGATGATGTTATAGCAGGAATTCTAGCTTTACTTGTTACACAAAGTCTGATGTATTTCGTTGCATGAATGTGTCGTTATTAACCATCGGGAATGAAATTCTTTCTGGTGACACAATCAATTCCAATGTAGCGTGGATCAGTCGATCTTTATCAGAAATCGGGTGTTCTATTCAAACACAAATAACGGTCCCCGATGTAGAAAAGCCAATTGTAAAGACCTTAAATCAATTATTAAACGATGGACCTGCTTTTGTTATTATTACGGGCGGGCTTGGCCCCACAACAGATGATATCACGCGAAACGTATTATTCAATTTTGTTGGCACAGGTAGTGAGTTTGATGAAGATTATTGGGACAAAATGAAAAAAAGATTTGAAAAATATGATATGGATATTCCTGAGTCAAATCGTAGTCAAGCTCTTATCCCAACAAATGGACATATAATACCAAATCCGGTGGGGTCGGCTCGTGGATTTTTATTTCGAAAAGAAAATACAGTAATTATTTCGTTACCAGGCGTCCCATCAGAAATGAAAGTGATGATGAATGAATCAATTATTCCCATGATCAAGGAAGAAGGTTTAGCTCCCATTTTTAATAAAACACTTCGCACAGTGGGAATCCCGGAATCTGCCTTAATTGAAAAAATTGAGCCTGTTTTAAATACAAATCATGGATGTAACCTAGGCTACTATCCTTCAATCTTTGGGGTGGATATAAAAATTTCTCATTCTGATGAAGGGCCTGTAGAGAATCTTTCAAATGATATTTATAAAATTTTAGGTGTTTCAATATATGGTGAAGGTAAAGAATCCCTCGAAGATGTGGTCATTCAATTAGCGAAAAATAAAAATAAAACAGTATCTACGGCAGAATCCTGCACGGGCGGATTGATCGGACATCGGCTCACAGAAGTTTCGGGCAGTTCTGATGTCTATAAGGGTGGACTTGTTGTTTACAGCAATGAGTCTAAAATGAATATGCTTGGGGTTGAAAAAGACATATTGGAAGCACACGGTGCCGTGAGCGAAGAAATAGCAGAATCTATGGCACGCAATGTGAAAAATAAATTTAATACCGATTACGGGATATCAGTTACGGGTATTGCGGGACCAACGGGTGGAACGGATGAAAAACCGGTTGGACTGGTTTATATCGGAATGGCAAAAAAAGGTCGTGTAAAAGTCAAAGAATTCCATTTCGGAACAAATCGAAAAAGAAATAAACTTCGCACCAGCCATGTGGCACTTAATTGGTTAAGACTTTCACTATTACATTGATGAATAAACAAATTCTATCGATTAGACGCCAAGTCGCAAAGAAAAGAAGTTAAAATGTTTATATTGAAAACTTTGCGTCTCTGCGCATTTGAGTTGAGAAAATAATATGACTGAAAAATTATTACGAACCTTTCTTGGAATTCCTGTTCCACGAGATGTCTGGACTAAAAAGAATATGTTATATTCAACATTAGAGTCAGTAGACGGTGATATTAATTGGGTTAAGAATGCTCAACTTCATTTAACGTTGAAATTTTTGGGACATACACCAGAATCATCCATCAATGATGTGATCGATCAAATTGAAAAGATTACTCCCCAAATAAAACCCTTTGATCTCACGATTGAAAAAACCGGCTGTTTCCCGATCCCAACACGCCCAAGAACATTATGGCTTGGTGTAAAAGGCAATACGGATCCATTATTAAATATGGTGGAATCAATTGAGACTGCTTTGGACCCATTGGGATTTCCAAAATCAGACCGAAACTTTTCTCCCCACATCACCCTGGCAAGGATCAAATATCCACAAAAGCATACGCCCAATGTGGATCCATTCTTAAAATCGTCCTACGATCCAATTGATTTCCCGGTGGATCGTGTGCATTATTTCAGTAGTGAATTGCTGCCATCTGGAGCCATTTATACAATATTAAAGGCATTTCCCCTTGGGGAAATATTATGACAGGTTTTTAAACTGAAAAAAGTGATTTCACAATTGTTGGTCAGTATTTTATTACTGTCATTTGGTATTTCTTACCAATACACAGTTAATCTATACTTTGAACAACATGAAGAAACGTTAACAGAATTATTTAAAACAAAGGTTTTTCCGCATCCATTCAATCCAACTATTACTATTCCATTTGGTTTACCTTTAAATTCTAATGTTACAATTGGTATTTATAATGTAAAGGGACAGTTGGTAAGAAATATTCATTCAAGTAATATTATTGCTGGTTTTCATTCTGTACAATGGAATAGCTTAACTGACAGTGGACAGAAAGTGCCAAGCGGAATATACATCGTCAGGCTGAATGCTGTGTCTACCGATGGAAGGAAATCATTTCAAAATATTCAGAAAATTGCATTACTAAAATAATAAAGGAATTATCATGTCAGTCGAATCAAAAAAGGCCAAAGCATTAGAATTAGCCATCACCCAGATCGATCGCCAGTTTGGTAAAGGATCGATTATGCGCTTAGGTGATAATTATACTCCCACGATGGAAAATATAATATCTACAGGATGTCTATCTCTCGATGTTGCATTGGGCGTGGGAGGAATTCCCAGGGGAAGAGTTGTTGAAATTTTTGGACCGGAATCATCAGGTAAAACAACGCTGGCGCTTCATATCGTAGCTGAAGCGCAAAAAGCCGGCGGGTTTGCTGCTTTCATTGATGCAGAACACGCAGTGGATCCTGACTATGCTAAGAGATTGGGAGTCAATACCGAAGAATTATTAATATCTCAACCGGATACAGGAGAACAAGCTTTAGAAATTTGTGAAACATTGGTTCGGAGTGGGGCTCTCCATGTTGTTGTAATTGATTCAGTAGCAGCATTGGTGCCTCGTGCAGAATTGGAAGGTGAAATGGGTGCTTCTCATATGGGACTTCAAGCAAGGCTCATGTCACAGGCATTACGGAAATTGACGGGTACGGTAAGTCGGTCCAATACTACGGTGATCTTTATTAATCAGATTCGTGAAAAAATTGGTGTTATATTTGGGAATCCGGAAACGACACCTGGCGGACGTGCGCTCAAATTCTATGCTTCTATTCGATTGGAAATTCGTCGTATTACAACCATTAAGGATGGTGCTGAAATGGTGGGGAGTCGTGTTAGGGTTAAAGTGGTAAAAAATAAAGTTGCACCCCCCTTTAAAAAATCTGAATTCGATATAATGTACGGTCAGGGAATTTCCTATGTGGGTGATATTATTGATTTAGCTGTGGAAGGGAATATTGTTGAAAAAATGGGCGCTTGGTATTCCTATGATGATATGAAGATTGGGCAAGGTAGAGAAAATGCAAAATCCTTTCTTACAGATAATCCAGATATAATGGATGCTGTTACCGAAAAAGTAAAATCATTCATGGGATTGAATAGTGAGGTCATAGAAACTGAGGCATAAAATAATATCAATTGCGCCACAAAAGCGGCGAAAGAATCGATTCACTATTGTTTTTGAATCAGGAGACGTCTTCGGTGTATCTGAAGACGTTTTTCTTTCTAATCCTCTTAAGGTTGGGCAAGAATTAGATTCAAGTGAATTCGATAATATTAGATCCTTAGAATTGATAATTCGAATAAAAAATCATGCTTATATTTTATTAAGTTATCGTCAACGAAGTAGGGCTGAACTAGTCCGCCGTCTCAAAGAAAAGGGTTATGCTATGCAGAACATAGAATCTGTTTTAGATGATTTTGAATCAAAGGGATATATAAACGATTCAAATTTTGCAAAAATGTACGCAAATCATTTGGTGACTAATAAAAATATTGGCGAAATAGCAGTCAGAAATAAATTCTTTCCACACCAAATTCCAGATCATATTCTTAATCCAATTCTTGATAATTTATATGGCCTTAATCCACCAGAAAAACTCGTTAAACTCACGATAGAAAAAAGAATGCGATCACGTGAAGCCTCTAAAAAAGAGAAAACAAAATTGATGAATATTTTAAAAAGGCGAGGCTTTAGCTGGGATGAAATTGAGCCCGAATTAAATAAATTAAATTGGGTTGATTAAATGACACTTTTATCATCACTTGATCATCATTTTATAGAAAGATCTCTCGGTAGAAAACCAGGTAAAGCTGAATTAAAAATCCTAACAAAAGTTCTTTATCCTGTTTTAGTTCAACGAAAATTATTACCCCCAAGATTTGTTAACCAAATAGGTCAATCTAACAAATTGATTAAATTAGATATCAGGCAAATTAATGAAAACGGGAAATGGGCATCACCCAGTTATTTAGTGCGTGATTGTGTGTTTCGAGGGCTTTGGCCAATCCAATTATCTTATATATGGTTATTTAAACCAACTCAGGTATGCATGAAAAAAGTTCAGGATTTAGAGGGAAAGATGTATGAAAAAATGATTCCTTCAATCACTCATCACTTTTCAATGCATAATCAGAATAAAAAAAAGGGTCAAGTAATTGTTATTTCTATCATGGATAAAGATCGATTTTCAAAGAACGTGGCGCCTGGGCAATTAATTGGTTATATACCCATACCGAAACCAGGTAAAACACTTATCAATGAAAAACGTATAATGAGTGTTTTGGGAAAATCTGGCCAATTTGTTTCCGGGCTTTCTCTAGAAGGTAATCCTGGAAATGATTTATATAGACTTTTTTCTATTATACCAAACTCTGCATCAATTGAATTAACATTTCCTGACAAATATAAGAGAGGAGATGGACTTATTATTTCTGACGGGATTCGGACGATTGAGTTAATTAAAATATTTAATGAGATTGGCTATCAATATAAACGGATAGGGAAAATTAAAGCGGACCAACAACACATTTTGAATTTTGGAGGAGGACATGATATTAAATGGCCAAAAAGTGTTATTCGACTATCAGTCCATGGGAATGACCCAGAAACTGAAAAAGAGAAAATAAAAGGTATACCCAATAGTAAACCAACTGGTAAAAAACTAAATATATTAACAGTAGTCAAAGAAATGATTGAAAAAGGTTTTGCAAATATAGAACCACAGAATGATACCAAAATTGAACCAGAGAAAATAATAAAGGTATTAGGAAACCAAATCGACCAATCATCAAATGGTTTATATTTTAATGGAATCCGTTCTGTTGGGGATATTGTTAGAAAATTAGCTATGGCCGGTTCGAATATTGAATCACTCGAACTTGTTTCAAATATAGATGATAAAAACTTTTTGGCTGGACAGCAATCTGCAATTCACTCATTTGGTATTAGACAGATAACGACAAACCATTTCATGGATGAACTATTACCCGGTCATTTCCATGTTATTGGTAGTGGGAATGTACCAACGCGATTTCCATCCAATATATTGGAAAGTGATTTTGTCTCACTATTAGGCACCTTGAAGGGCGAATTGAAAAATTCTCTTTATGAAGAGCTATCTGGAATTAATATTGATAATAATGAACCAAATTTTGATAGCACGATGGAGTTTAATATTAATCAAGCACTTGTTCAAGCAGTCTCAACAAATATAGTAAAGAGCGTTAATACAATTTCAAAAGGTGGTCTAAGTATGACTTTAATAAAATTGTATCAAAATTTGAGGAGTGAGTATGGAATTAAAATCCATATTTCAAGAAGATTAACTTCAGAAGAATTGTTGTTTGGTGAATCATTTGGGTCGGCTTTGGTGGTTGTGGGTGAAAAAGAATTAATGGAGTTTCAGAGAATTTGTATGGTGCATGGAATCCCCTGTAGTACTATCGGGCGATTGCAATCCAAACATGAAATATACATTAATGATATTTTAAAAATAAATGAAACTACTCTAGATATATTTTCTCAATAATAATTGGATTCATTACCGATTATTGATAATATATAATTGCTATTTTTAATTTATAAGCTAGAAAACTGAATGTATCTTATATAACTTATACTAAAATATTAACATGACATATATTGAGCAATAATAGTATTTAAGTGGTTTATATAAATCAATAAATTAAATCTAAATATTAAAAAGGTGGGGTAGACTTCACATTGACCTCGGACAGTATGAATGTCTACCCCTTCCACATACCAAAGGCACCAAACCAGCACCTTCAACGGTTAAAGTATTGGTTTATTTAATACAAGTCAAGCAAAAATTAAAGAATGGATAAAAGGCTCAAGTGAATACTTAAATGTACCGGTGGAGGGGCTCGAACCCCCACTCCCTTGCGAGAAATGGATTTTGAATCCATCGCGTCTACCAATTCCGCCACACCGGCTTTAAATATGAAAAAAGTAACATTGGAAATTATTATTTAAATTATTGTATAGTCAAGGGCAGCCAATTGTTAATTCATTTAAATAGGACTAAATTCATATTCACTATTCATAACTCCATTCGTAAAATGGTAAATAAATAAGACTAAAAATATTATGATCACTCCACAATTTTTTAAAAATAATGCAAACCAATATCCAAATGAGCCTGCAATATCAGTTAAGGACAATAATGGAAAATGGAATTCGTCTACTTGGTTAGAATTTTATAATTATACGATACAGATTTCCAAATCTCTACTTGCATCAGGTTTGCAGCCTAATGATAAAATAAGTATATATAGTTATAACCGGAAGGAATGGTATGGATGTTACCAAGCATCTCAAATGCTAAATATAGTTGGCGTTGGCGTTTACCATACCTGTTCACCTGAAGAAGTGGAATGGGTTGTTGGGAATTCTGATTCTAAAATTGTTTTTGTTGGTAATAATCCGAATGATAATGATGAAATAGAAAAAATGCCAAATCATCGGTTACTCAATATTATTGATCGATTAACAAAAGTTGAAATCGTTGTGATGATGGAGGGTGTAGAAACATTAGGTCATGAAAAAGTTATCTCCTGGGAGGAATTCATTAAAAAAGGTGAAAGTGTCAATGAGTCAGACGTATTAGCTCGAATGGATACTGTGACGCCAGATGATACATCATGCTTGATTTATACATCGGGGACGACAGGGAATCCTAAAGGTGTTGAATTAACCCATAAAAATTGGACATTTGAATTAGACTCAATTGAAAAAACATTTCAATTTTATCAGGGCGAGAGATATGTATCCTGGCTCCCATTGGCTCATGTATTTGGCCAACTGGTGGATAATCATTATTGGATGAAAAGCGCCCTACACTTATATGTTGTAAATAGTCCGCTATTAGTTGTGGATTTTGCAAAGGAAATCAAACCTCATCTTTTTATTGGTGTTCCACGTATTTATGAGAAAATTTATTCAAATTTAAAAGCGGCGATCGATGGAAAAGCTATTTTAAAGATAGGTTTAAAAATACCGGGCCTTTCAAATGTGTTTAAGAAAAAGCTGAAGGAAGCCACGGGATTTTCAGAGACTCGATTTGCAATTTCTGGTGCTGCACCTATCAACCCGGATATTCTCACGTTGTTTCAGTTTTTGGGTATTCCCTTATTTGAAGGCTATGGCATGACAGAAAATGCTGCAGGTGCTACAATTAATTATGTTGGAAATAATAAGATTGGTAGCGTCGGAAAAGCCATGCCGGGTACAGAAATGAAAATTGCGGAAGATGGGGAGATCCTGATTAAAGGTGATCATGTTATGAAAGGATACTATAACAACCGCACAGCCACAGCTGAAACAATTATTGATGGCTGGCTCCATACCGGCGATGTGGGTAAGATTGACTCCGAAGGTTACGTCAGTATCACGGGGCGGAAAAAAGAAATCTATGTCAGTTCTGGTGGAAAGAATATTGCCCCACTAGTCATTGAAGAAACAATGAAATCTATTCCATTATTATCTCAATGTTTTTTAGTGGGTGATGGACGTAAATATTGCTCAGCACTTTTTACTTTAGATGTAGGTGCAATATTACGAGATAAGATTGGTGTAGATACAAATGAAATACCAAAAGATCCAGTTGAGCAAATATCCATGTTGAAAGAAAAAGGTTACGCATTATCAGACTTTACAGATAGCAAGGATGTCTTTGCTGAAATACAAATATTGGTAACTGAATTAAATAGAAAATTTTCCAATCCAGAGCAATTAAAGAAATTTTCAATCCTTCCCCGTGATTTCACAATCGATGATGGCGAATTAACGCCCACACTTAAGATTAGGCGAAAGCAAATCAGAGAAAATTGGTCTGATGTGATTGAATCAATGTACACGGACTGACAAGCCCAAATCATTGTGAATAAAATTACTTTTTTAGGATGCGGTTCCTGGGGTGGAGCTTTGGGAATGGTTTTGGCCAATAAAGGGATTGATGTAACCATATGGCATCGAAACCCTGATGTGGTGCAAACATTAAGAGAATCCAGAATCCATTATCTTGTTCCGACACTCGTTTTTCCCAAGTCTGTATCATTCACATCTTCCATGAAACCTGCTATTTTGGATGCATCCATTGTAATCATTGCAGTCCCCTCCCAATCCATCCGGGAATTATTACAATCCAACAAAGATTTGTTCACAAATAATCAAACAATTGTTAATGTGTCAAAAGGGATTGAAATTGATACTTTAATGACCGTAAGTGAAGTTATAGTTGATGTTTTGGGTGATACCTTTACTAAAATTGTAACACTGTCTGGTCCGAGTCATGCGGAGGAAGTAATTCAGGGTCATCCAACGACTTTGGTCTCCGCATCTAATAATTTAGAGGCTGCGAAAGAAATCCAATCTCTTTTCTCAAATGAAGTTTTACGTACCTATATTAATTCCGATATAAAAGGTGTTGAACTGGGTGGTTCAATGAAAAATGTGATCGCCATAGCCGCTGGTATTTGCGATGGTATTGGGTACGGAGATAATACGAAAGCCGCGCTGCTGACTAGAGGTATGAGAGAAATATCACTTTTAGGGACTGCTATGGGATCGGATGGCAAAACATTTCAAGGATTGAGTGGCATCGGAGACTTGATTGTTACATGTCTTAGCCAACATAGTCGTAATCGAATGGTTGGACAAGCTATTGGAGAAGGGAAGTCATTAGACAAAGTTCTTGGTGAAATGCAGATGGTGGCAGAAGGAGTCAAGTCTGCAAAATCAGTTCACCAACTTAGACAAAAATTCAAAGTCAATATGCCAATTTGTGAAGCAGTATATCAAATATTATTCGAAGAGAAAGATCCGAAACAATCCGTAATTGACCTTATGACTAGAGAACTAAGAAAAGAAGATTAAAATTAACTTCTTTTCTTTGTCTCATTTTTTTCTCCTGCGTAATTTCAAAGTCTGCCCTCGTAGTTCAATGGATAGAACAAGTGCCTCCTAAGCATTAGATGCAGGTTCGATTCCTGCCGAGGGTACACAAATCATTATTCATTTAATAAAAGGATATTCATGTTAAAACCAAAGAAAAAGATCACGAAAAAGGAGATTCAAAGGGATCCTTTTTTAGAATCAATAGACCAAGCGCAAAGCCATCTTAAGGAGAAAAAATCAATTTATTTGAAAGTAGCTGTGGGACTTGTTATTTTACTGATTGGGTTTAAAGTGATCACTGAAAAGAATTCACAGAAAAATTCTGACGCAAGTGGAGCCTTGGGACAAGCCCTGGTTGCGTTGGAGCGTGGTGATGACAATAATGCACAATTCCAATTGGAAACGGTTATCACAAAATTTACCGGCACCCAAAGTGCGAAAATCGCCGGTTATCATCTCGGTAAGATGAAATATGAATCGGGGGATCATACGGGCGCAGAAATTTACCTTTCACAATTTTTAAATGATCAAGTTGTGGATATTATGGAATCATCTGCTGCATTTATGTTAGCAGATATTTCTGCTCAGGCTGGAGATATAAATACTGCAATATCATTATTAGACAAAGGTATTCAAAAAAGCAAGGATGACCATACCCATCGCATGCTTGAATTAGAAAAGGCCAAACTCATTTTGGCACAGGGTAATTATGAACGTGCTCGCACCATTGCGGATGGTATTATTTCTGAAAAAAATGTAACACCTGTTCAAAAGCAAGTTGCAGAAGAAATACTAGGTAAAATTCCCGGCTAAATTATTGTATCACAGATTGATTTCCCGTAAATTTGCGGGCTGAAAAGCGGGTGAAGAGCCCGCTTTTCTTTTGTCTGAAATGAACAAATTGAAACATATCGTAGAAAAATATATGTCATCGGACCTGGTTCTGATGGATGTCCAGGAGGACACGCGTGGTAATTATATTCGCGTGGTGATTGACGCTGAAAGGCCAGTCACCCTGGATGATACAACGGAACTTTCCAGGAAATTGAGGGATGATGAAGAGATTGATTTACTGTTTCCAAGTGGGTTTCGCATGGAAGTGACCACACCAGGATTGGATCAGGCATTACAGCGTCCATTCCAATACAGGAAAAATAAAGATCGGCAATTAAAGGTGACCTATTTAGAAGG
>Ga0208879_1001568_pt1 | contig 21403 bp, 20 predicted proteins | sample Knorr_S15_td_Bot_FD_185605 | JGI IMG/M metagenome (GOLD analysis project Ga0208879, IMG submission 185605) | Marine microbial communities from Southern Atlantic Ocean transect - Knorr_S15_td_Bottom_ad_5009_LV_A (SPAdes) (version 2) | ecosystem: Environmental > Aquatic > Marine > Oceanic | place... | reverse complement strand
GTTGCCTATCAGCAACCCGTATATGTTCGTGTAGAAGATACTACTATTACTACGGACTGTTTTAGTTATATCGAACTTCTTATAGTAGTAAATGATGTTCCACAGATTGCCACAGATCCTGATCCATTACAGGTATGTGACAACGATGCTGATGGCTTTGCTTTATTTGATTTAAGTCTTAGTGATGAGAGTGTTTTAAATGGGTTAAATCCTTCAGACTTTACCATTACTTATTATGAGAGTGCAGAGAATGCTAATAACGCAACTAATCCAATCTTAACACCTTTTGCTTATACTAACATTACAGAGGATACACAACAGGTTTGGGTGCATGTGGAAAACATTACTACTGGATGTTACAATACTGTTAGTCTAACCCTTATTGTAGATGAACTACCAGTACTTATTCAACCCCTACCACTAGAGCTGTGTGATGATAACAATACGGGGGATGAAGTAGAAGAATTTACCTTAGAAGATAGTATTGAACAAGTGCTCGATGCACAGACAGGTATTAGTATAACTTTTTATGAGACTCAGGCAAATGCTGATGATGCTACCAACCCAATTGTAAGTCCATACGCCAATACAAGTAATGCACAAACTATTTACCTAAGAGGAGAAAATGATATTACTGGATGTTACTCCACCATTACATTAGACCTAAGAGTAAATCCTATTCCTAGTCCAGCTACTCCAGAACCTATAGAAATCTGTGATGAAGATAATGATGGATTTACCTTCTTTGATATTGAAACCTATGAGGTTGATATTATTAATGGAGAACTTGATATTACCCTTTCTTATTATGAAACTTTTGCTAATGCTCAGAATGCGGTAGAACCTCTTGTTAGTCCATATTTTAATATTGTTCCCGATAGTCAAGTAATCTTTGTTAGAGCAGAGAATGATCTTACAGGATGTTTTAATATCGTAGAACAAGAACTTGTTACCCTTCCATCACCTGTGTTGCCAATAACTATTGAAGATATTATTGTGTGTGATGATGATTATGATGAGATAACTGTATTTGATCTAACCCAAAGAGATGATGATATATTAGGGGACCAAACCTCTGTAGATTTTGAGTTAACTTATCATGAGACCTTAGAAGATGCTCAGACAGGAGATAATCCTATAATAAATACTAGCTCTTATATTAATTTATCCAATCCTCAGACTATTTATGTAAGGTTAGAGGATCTTAATAATGGATGTGTTAGCATAGGAGAATTTGATCTTATTGTGGCACTTCCACCAGTAATTGTACAACCTGCACCACTAGAGGAGTGTGATGATGAGGTAGCAGATGAGATAACGGTGTTTGACTTAACCCTAAAAGATGATGAGATTACCGGTGGTAACGCGAGTTGGATTGTAACCTATTATGAAACAGCAGAGGATGCGCAAAATGCTACCAATCCTATTGAAACACCAGAAGCCTATACAAATACTTCTGTAGATGGGAATCAGGCAAACCCACAAACATTATTCGTAAGTGTAGTAAATACTGAAGGCTGTGCTGCATATACCACACTAACCATACGTGTGCTTCCTAATCCTACTCCTAGTATAGATGCTCCTAATATTGAAGCTTGCGACTATGACAATCCAGGAGATCAAATAGAGATCTTTGATATTACCTTAAATGAAGCATATATTATCAATGGTGAGCCTGGAGTAAGTATCGCTTACTATGAGACATTAGAAGAAGCAGAGACTGCAACTAATCCTATTGTTGATGGAACAGCCTATACCAATATCACTCTAGGACAACAAACCATATATGTTCGTGTAACCAACGATACTACAGGGTGTTTTACTATTGTTACTTTTGATATCGTTGTAAATCCACTTCCTGATGTATCTACTGTAACAGACTATATTGCTTGTGAGATAAATACTGACGGGTTCTATGAATTTGATTTAGATACTGTAACAGCTCAAATCCTTGGAAGTCAAGATCCTGCAAACTTTACAGTGACTTATCATGAGACACAAGAAGATGCTGATAATGGAGAGAATGCTTTAGTTAGTCCATATACTAACCTAACTAACCCACAGCAGCTCTTTGTTAATATTACCAATGATCTAACTACTTGTAGCATAGCTGTTCCTAGCTTTAGTATAGAAGTACAAGAAGGAGCTGCAGCTAATGGAGATGGAGTGCCTATAGACTATATAATATGTGATAATACGGGAGATAATGATGGAATAGGTCAGTTTGATTTAACTACCCTAAATGAACAAGTATTAGATGGTCAAGATGCTACGAACTTTACCGTTACCTTACCGTTACCTACTATGCTAATCCTGAAGATGCTGAAGCAGGAGTAAATCCTCTTCCTAGTGTTTATGAAAATACTAGTAATCCTGAAGTGATCTATATTAGAGTAGATAATGACACTACTGCAGAATCACTTTGTTATGATACTACACAAGCAACACTATCGGTTAATTTATTGCCTGAGTTTACCCTGCCAGAGAGTTACATGGCTTGTATAAATCTCAATGGAACTGAACTTGTAGGACCAACTGTAATGGAAATAGATCTTCCATCTAGTGAGTATAGCTTTGAATGGTTCGATCCTGCTGGTAATCTAGCAGCAACAACTGCTACTCATGTGCCTTTAATGGATGGAACTTATACTGCTGTTGCTACTAATCTTATTACAGGCTGTCAAGCAAGTGCTACTACAGTAGTGGACTCTAGCTCTCCAGCTGAAGTAGAGGCTGTAGTAACTACTGACTTTTTTGCTGACCAGCATATTATAGAAGTAACTGCTGTAGGTACGGGTGATTACGAATACCAACTAGATGATGGGCCATGGCAGACAAGCAATACCTTTATAGGAGTATCTCCTGGATACCATGTAGTAACCGTTAGAGATCTTAACGGTTGTGGTATTGGAACAGATCAAGCCCTTGTTATTGACTACCCTAGATTCTTTACCCCTAATGGTGATGGATATAATGATACATGGCATATAGAAGGAATACAAAGTAGACCTCTGGCCGATATATACATCTTTGATAGATATGGTAAACTCCTTAAACAATTAAGTCCACTTGGTGATGGTTGGGATGGAACCTATAATGGAAAACTAATGCCATCAACCGATTACTGGTTTACTATCACTCTAGATATGCTTTATGGAGACGATGTAAGCCTTATTAAAACCTTTAAAGGTCACTTTAGCCTCAAACGATAAAACTAATCACAAGGACCTTCACCGTATGCAATAACACCATACCAGTTAACTGCTTCACAACTGTTATTATATGTAATTCCATCACATCCACATACAGGCTCAACTACTGCTGTACATGGGAGACCATTAATTAATGATTCATCAATACACATATTTGGAATATCGTTTTCTGAATCATCACTACACCCAAATACTAAACTTAATCCTAAGCATATACATAGTAGTTTCTTCATAATAGATTTTACATATTAATTTAAAACTACAGAATACTTGAAATAGATAATTTGATAATAGTGTTATTATTATCAATAGAGGCTTGATTAGTTAAGCCTGCATCATAGAGCTGATGTTTGTATTGTTTGTTATATTTTTCAAAGGAAAGATCTATTGAATTTGATTTAAATTTATATCCTATTCCTAGTGAAAATCCTTTTCTATCGCTATAGTAATCAGTATTACGATATGGATTTAAATTTATATCCTATTCCTAGTGAAAATCCTTTTCTATCGCTATAGTAATCAGTATTACGATATGGGCTTTCATCAATTCTATATCCAGCTCTATAGCTTAAACTATTAGCTCTTATTTCAGCACCAATTTTATAGGAATTAGCAACAGTTAGGTTATCATTAATTTCCCAATTTAAATCATCCATCCAAGAAACTTCAAATCCATCTGATGTTCTAAATTCCATTTTGCTATAATCCTTCCTGGAGTAATCAAAACTTATAAGTCCTAATTTATTTATTATTACTGCTAAACTACCTGTTATTTTAGAAGGTGTTTGAATAGTATATTCTTCAAATACATTAATAGCATTAGGATCTAGGACTACTGTAGTTTCCTCATCACTTTGATCAACAAATCTTGTAGCTAAATATTGTCTTGTTTCCTCCTTAATTGAATACCAAACAGGCGAGTCATAAGTAACACCTAATCTTAGCCAATCGTTTAATTTAGCAATCGTGCCTAATTGAAATGAAAATCCACCACCAAATCCTGAAAGTCTATTTTCAAAGTTTATATTAGTGATATGTAAACTACCAGACTGGCCATTAGTGTTTGATTCTTCTAAAATATTATAGTTGTCATAATCCACAAAATGTCCATTTAGGTTGACGCCTAAGTACAGTTTTTCAGAATATTGAGCACCAATATTTGCAGTAAATTTTCCGTTATATCCTCTTGAAATTGAATAATATGTTTGATTAAATGTTCCCGGAGCAACATTTGATGTATATGAAGTATTATCATCTTCAAAAGAATCAGGTTCTATTATAAATGACTCATATCCTAAAAATGCTTGCTGATGTGGGTATCCAAATGTATTTCCTATATCTACATAAGCATCAGTTATTGATTCATTTTCAAAAGCAGAAATTTGATCTAATCTTAATCCTTGTGCATTAGCTAAGAAAAAACTATCAATAGAATTAGAATTAGTAAAATCTCTAACAAAAAATTCATTAAAGTTATTATTGGTTTGGTCATAAGATAATCCTACAACAATTTTCTTCCATTTTTTAGCAGCACCAATATTATTAAACACAAATACACCACCTATTTGATTCATGGTTAGATTGGATTTATCTTGAGTATTGTAAGCGTTTAATAGACTAACATCATTTGTCTTTTTATCACTTGCAAATGATAATGATAAATAACTATTATTAAAAATAGCAGAGCCTGCTGGATTTAGACTTATTGATGAGATTTCACCACCTAAGGCTCCAAAAGCACCTCCCATAGCAGAAAATCTTGCTGATCCATCAATGTTATTGTTTGTGTAGTTTAATGCATCTGATATGTTTTGTGACATTAAACTAAGTGTTGATATACAAAAAAATATAACTAGAATTATTCTATTCATAACTAAATATTTAAATGAATTTGATTAATGGCATTAGTGTCCCCCAGATCTACCTCCAGATTTACCACCTGATCTACTTCCACTAGAAGAAGGTCTTGAGCCTCCTGAACTACCAGAGGGTTTAAAACTAGGACTAGAATTATACGAGGGTTTACTATTATTTGATGGTTTACTATCACTTCCATTATAACCACTTGGTTTGTAATTGTAATTGGAAGAGGGTTTTGTATTTGGTTTGTAGGTGTTATTGCTAGGCTTACTGCCTGCACCATAATTAGAAACAGGTTTTGAGTAGTAGCTAGGTTTGACTCTAGCGGCACTATTTATCCTATCTATCCGTGAAATTCTATCTCTTAGAGAGGAAGAACTAAGATTATTAACTCTATTACCTATCCTACTTGTATTATTTGCATAACCAGATCTTAAAGAAGAAGCATTTCTAGATTGTCTTCCTCCACTAATATATGCTATAGATGTATTGTTCCATTGATTTTGGAAGTATGGATAGTTGTAATAATATGGATGATAATAACCATAACCCCAAAAAGGACTAAAAAAGTTATTATAATATCCACCAAAATATCCATAATGGTAAGGACGCAACCAATAATTATTATATCCATAACCCCATTCATTCCATACGCTTCCATATCCATAACCATAATTATTTAACCATATAGGATAATTCCACAATCTCGACCAATAAATGCTATTATAAGCATGACCCCTATATAGGTTTATTGTAAGATGGTCAATATCTTCCCCCCATGGAGCATAATTTTTATTAATAGTATCGTTTTCAACTAAACCTTGATAGCTTTCAGTGTCAGTAAAAATAGAATCCTTTAAAGGCTCAGTCTCTTCATATTGCATTGATTTTTCACTAAATACCGTCTGATAATATGAGCTTTTTATTTGTTCATCATAAATAGGTTCTTGAGTATATTCTTGTTGAGAATCTATATTTTTATTTTCACCATAGATTCCATCATTAATATTTCCAGAGTATTGATAAGTACCACATGAAAATAAAATAATTGAAAAAGTGATCAATAAAATCAATCTTTTTACTAGAAGAAAATTGTATAATTGCATATCTCTACAATTTAATTGTTGAACAAAACAAAAATAGTTAGATTTGTAAATCAACAAAAGTTATCTATTAACACAACTGCAATAGTTGTGCCAATTTACAAAAAATGGCAAAAAATCTTACAACTAGAAAAGAAGATTATTCAAAATGGTATAATGATTTAGTTGTTAAATCAGGTTTGGCTGAGAATTCTTCAGTAAGAGGGTGTATGGTAATAAAACCACATGGTTATGCGATTTGGGAAAAAATGCAGGCTCAATTAGATAAGATGTTTAAGGAAACTGGACATCAAAATGCATATTTTCCATTATTTATTCCTAAGAGTTTGTTTGAAGCTGAAGAGAAAAATGCTAAAGGTTTTGCTAAAGAATGTGCAATAGTTACACATTACAGGCTTGAGACAGATCCTGATAATCCAAAAAAATTAAGAGTTGATCCAACAGCTAAATTAGAAGAGGAATTAATCATAAGACCCACTAGTGAAGCTATTATTTGGAGTACTTATAAAAAATGGATTCAATCCTATAGAGATTTGCCTATCTTAATTAATCAGTGGGCAAATGTAGTAAGATGGGAGATGCGAACAAGATTATTTTTAAGAACAACAGAATTCTTATGGCAAGAAGGGCATACTGCTCATCAAACCCAAGATGAAGCTATGCAAGAGGCATTAATGATTAATTCAATCTATGCAGAATTTGCTGAGAAATATATGTCTATGCCAGTGCTACAAGGTTTAAAATCTGAAAATGAGCGATTTGCAGGGGCAGAGGAAACGTTTTGTATAGAGGCTCTTATGCAGGATGGTAAGTCTTTACAAGCAGGAACATCACACTTTTTAGGACAAAATTTTGCAAAAGCTTTTGATGTAAAATTTACTGATAAGAATGGAAAACTTAATTATGTATGGGCTACTTCTTGGGGAGTTTCTTCTAGATTAATGGGAGCATTAATTATGACTCATAGTGATGACAAAGGTCTTGTATTACCTCCTAAGTTAGCGCCAATACAAGTTGTAATTGTACCAATCTATAATAATGAACAGCAACTTGATTCTATTTCTAAGATTGCAGAGGATATTAAAAGTAAACTAATCAAAATAGGTATTACTGTTAAATATGATAACAGGGATTATTTAAGACCAGGAGCAAAATTTGCTCAGCATGAATTACAAGGAGTGCCTATTAGAATTGCAAGATTGCAGAGGATATTAAAAGTAAACTAATCAAATTAGGTATTAGTGTTAAATATGATAACAGGGATTATTTAAGACCAGGAGCAAAATTTGCTCAGCATGAATTACAAGGAGTGCCTATTAGAATTGCTATTGGCCCGAAGGATTTACAAAATAAGTCTGCAGAGGTTTCTAGAAGGGATCTTTTAACAAAGGAAATTATTGACATGAATTCTCTAATAGAACATGTAAATAAATTATTATCAGATATTCAAGAAAACTTGTTTAAAAAGGCTTTGAAATTTAGGGAAGATCATATATCTGAAGTAGACTCCTTTGATGAATTTCAAAAAGTTTTAAAAGAAAAAGGAGGATTTATCTCTGCTCATTGGGATGGAACAAGTGAAACAGAAGATAAAATTAAAGAAAAAACTAAGGCTACTATTAGGTGTATTCCTAATGCCCCGTCTTCATCTAAAGGCAAATGCGTATATAGTGGTAACCCCTCAAATCAGCGTGTTATATTTGCTAAAGCATATTAAATAAATTGCTGAAAAACTTCTCGAAGAAGTTGTATCATATAAAAATAGTTGTATTTTTGCACGCGCAACAATTAGTTGACTGTATGGGCCCGTTCGTCTATCGGCTAGGACGCCAGGTTTTCATCCTGGTAAGAGGGGTTCGACTCCCCTACGGGCTACTAAATTAAATTGAAAAAAATATGGCAAATCATAAATCTTCTTTAAAAAGAATTAGAAGTAACGATGTAAAGCGTTTAAGAAACAGGTACCAACATAAAAGTACCAGAACTGCTATGAAAACGTTTTTTGAATTAACAAAGAAGACTATCGGCTAGGACGCCAGGTTTTCATCCTGGTAAGAGGGGTTCGACTCCCCTACGGGCTACTAAATTAAATTGAAAAAAATATGGCAAATCATAAATCTTCTTTAAAAAGAATTAGAAGTAACGAAGTAAAGCGTTTAAGAAACAGGTACCAACATAAAAGTACCAGAACTGCTATGAAAACGTTTTTTGAATTAACAAAGAAGAAAGAAGCTCAAAAGGAATTACCATCTATTGAATCTATGATTGATAAGTTGGCTAAGAATAATATTATTCACGATAATAAAGCGTCAAATTTAAAAGCTAATTTGACAAAACATTTAGCAGGATTGAAATAGTTTATCCATTCATTGAAACAAGAAATTCTTCATTGCTTAGAGTTTTCTTAAATCTATCATTTATAAATTCCATAGCTTCAACAGGATTCATATCTGCTAAATATTTTCTCATTACCCACATTCTTTTAATAGTACTTGGATCCAATAATAGATCATCTCTTCGAGTACTAGATGAAGTTAAGTCTATAGCAGGGAATATCCTTCTATTAGAAATATTTCTATCTAATAGGAGTTCCATATTACCTGTACCTTTAAATTCTTCAAAAATTACTTCATCCATTTTAGAACCTGTCTCAGTTAATGCAGTAGCAATAATTGTAAGAGAACCTCCATTTTCAATATTTCTTGCAGCTCCAAAGAATCTCTTAGGTTTATGTAATGCATTAGAATCTACTCCACCACTTAATATTTTACCCGATGCAGGTTGTACTGTATTATAAGCTCTTGCAAGTCTAGTAATAGAATCGAGAAGAATTACAACATCGTATCCACATTCAACTAGTCTTTTAGCCTTTTCAAGAACTATATTTGCAATTCTCACATGTTCATTAGCTTCTTTATCAAAAGTTGATGCAATTACTTCACCTTTTGTGTTCCTTTGCATATCTGTTACTTCTTCTGGTCTTTCATCAATAAGTAAAATTATTTGATATACTTCTGGATGATTGGCTGCAATTGCATTAGCAATATCTTTTAGTAACATAGTTTTTCCAGTTTTAGGCTGAGAAACTATCATTCCTCTTTGCCCTTTACCTAATGGAGAAAACAAATCTATTATTCTAGTAGAAATTGTATTTTTTTTATCAGCTAAATTAAATTTTTCCTCAGGAAATAGTGGAGTTAAGTGTTCAAAAGCAACTCTATCTCTTACTATTTTTGGATCAAGTCCATTTATCTTATTTACTTGAATTAATGGAAAATATTTTTCCCCTTCCTTTGGAGGTCTAACATTACCAAGAACTGTATCACCTTTTTTAAGTCCAAATAATCTAATTTGAGACTGAGACACATATATGTCATCAGGCGATGATAAGTAGTGATAATCTGAAGATCTCAGGAAGCCATATCCATCCATCATAACATCTAGTACACCTTCACTCTCAATGATTGCATCAAATTCGTAGTCAGGTTCTCTATAACGATTCCTATTATCCCTGTTTCCGTTAGGTTCTTTAGATCCTTTTGGATCATTTTTATCATTTCTGGAATGATTTTTATTCTGTTTAGAATAACTTTCTGACACCTTTTTAGCAGAGTTAGATTCCCCTTTAGTAGGATTAGTTTCTTGCTTAGGAGCAATTTTTTTAGTTTGATTAGACTCTTGCTTAGGAAAAGTTTTTTTGGTTTGATTAGACTCTTGCTTAGGAAAAGTTTTTTTGGTTTGATTAGACTCTTGCTTGGGAGTAGTTTTTTTGGTTTGATTAGACTCTTGGACTCTTGTTTAGGAGTAGTTTTTATGATTTCAGGATTATCAGCCTGATGATCTAAAATACTATACACTAAATCAAGTTTCTTTAAGGTTTTGAATTTAGAAATATTTAATTCTTCAGCAATTTGCTGTAGTTCAGAAAGTTTTTTTTCTTTTAGTTTAGAAATTTCAAACATTTTAATTTTTTGATTAATTATTATTTAATGTGATGTGAGATCTTATATGTAATAAATCAGCTAGTGATTTTTAAATTTTATTGAAGTAAAAAATTGAGATTAATGTAAGAATTATATCTGTGATGTTGAATAATTCTGGTACAATGATACAACTTTTTTTTTAAAACCCTTAATTTAGTAGAAAATATAAGTAATGATTCAGAGAATTCAGTCACTATACCTATTAATATGTGCTATTTTACCAATTGTTTTTATATGGCTTATTTATCAGAACGACCTTTTTGATATAATCTTAGCTCTTCCTGACAACTTTGATATAATATTAGCTCTAAATGTTTTAACCTCAATTATTAGTTTTGTTACAATTTTTTACTACAAGAGAAGGAAAACTCAATTTGTATTATGTCGTTTAAATATATTACTTAATTTTTCCATTCTTGCTTGCTTTTATTTTGTAATGGGAGTTTTTGATATTGTAAATTTAATTCCAATTATCTGTATTTTTCTATTGGTTGCATCCAATAGAGCCATAAAAAAAGATGAAGATTTGATAAAATCTATGGATCGAATAAGGTAATTTTTACCTCTTAAATTCTATTACAGATAGGTTTTCAATTTTTTTACCATTGATTTCAAATTGAACCATTGTTCTAACACTGTGTAATCCATATTTTCCAATAGCCCCTGGATTAATGTGTAAAAGACCTAATTTTTTATCATTAATAACTTTTAGTATATGAGAATGGCCACATATGAATAAATCAGGAGGGTTTGATTTAAGTTCTTCCAAAATTTTTGAATTGTATTTTTTTGGGTAACCACCAATATGAGTAATCCAGACATTAACTTTTTCACACATGAATCTATTGTGAAGTGGGAATTCAGCCCTAATTTTTTGGTCATCAATATTTCCAAAAACCCCTCTTAATTGTTTTATTTTTTTGAGTTTATCCGTAACATTAGTACTGCCAATATCGCCAGCATGCCAGATCTCATCTACTTGATTAGCATATTTAATGATTTTTTCATCAATATATCCGTGAGTATCAGAAATTAAAAGAATTTTTTTCATTTTTTAATCTAGAAAGATTAAGTATATATTTGTCCTTTAAACAAATGTAAGAAATACGGTGAGATATTTTCTTGAAATTTCATATAACGGATCCACATTCCATGGCTGGCAATTTCAACCTAATGCTATATCTGTACAGGAGACAATAGAAAATGCCTTAAAAACTCTATTAAAAGATGAGATTAAAATAGTGGGAGCTGGAAGAACTGACACAGGTGTTCATGCAAAGCATATGTGCGCTCATTTTGATTATAATAAGAAGTTTGAATTAAGTCAATTGAAAATTAATTTAAACTCATTTTTAAATCAGGAAATTTATATTAAGGATATATATAGGGTGGATGATGAAGTTCATGCTAGATTTAGCGCAATAAGTAGAGAGTATGAATATTATATATCCCTAGCCAAGGATGTGTTCTCTTATAAAACATCACACTTTATTCAACAAGATTTGAATATTGAAAAAATGAATCAAGCAATATCAATAATTAAAGATTATGAAAATTTTGAAACATTTTCTAAGTCAAAAACAGATATAAAAACATATTTATGTAATATTATAGCTTGTTCATTAGTGGAAAAAGAAAATATATTAATATTTAGGATTAAAGCTAATAGATTTTTAAGGAATATGGTAAGAGCTATTGTCGGTACAATTTTGGAAGTAGGGTTAGAAAAAATTCCTCCAGAAGAAATTCACAGTATTATTAAATCAAAAGATAGATCAAAAGCAGGACCTTCAATGCCTTCACATGCCCTGTTTTTAACTAAAATTGAATATCCTAGTAACAATCCTAGTAACATTAAATTGTAATGAAAGAAAAAACTAAAGTTTATAATGTAGCTCTTTTTAAAAGATTACTATACTATATATATCCATATAAGTTATTTTATTCGATATGCATATTTTCAGTTTTAGGAATTTCTATTTTTGGAGCTTTAAGGCCTGTTGTACTAGAGAAAATAGTTGATCAGAATCTTACAGCTCAAATTAGTGATGACTTTTTATACTATATTATTTTAATGGGAATATTACTTATATGTGAGGTGATCTCAAACTATTTCTTTATTTATTATGCAAGCTGGTTAGGACAATCTGTAGTTAAAGACATCAGAGTTAAATTATTTAATCATATTCTAAATTTTAAAATGAAGTATTATGACAAATCATCAGTTGGTATATTAATTACAAGAGCTGTGACTGATATGGAGAGAATTGCAGACATTTTTGGTGAGGGATTATTTATGATTTTTAGCGATATTCTAAAGATGCTTATAGTTGGAATAGTAATGATTATGATGAATTGGAAATTGAGTTTAATAGTATTTGCTACACTACCTCTAATATTAATTGCAACTAAGTTTTTTCAAAAATATATGAAAACGGCTTTTGATCAAGTTAGAACAGAAGTCGCCAATTTAAATTCTTTTGTTCAAGAAAGGGTAACGGGAATGAAAGTATTACAACTCTTTGCAAGGGAAGAAATTGAATATTTAAAATTTAAAGAAATAAATGAGCGTCATAAAAAGGCTTGGTTAAAAACAGTTTGGTATAATTCCATATTTTTTCCAGTTGCTGAAATATTATCATCTCTTACCCTAGGTGTTGTTGTTTGGTATGGAGGAATGAATAATATATTAGACAATTCAACGTCTCTTGGTGAATTAACTGCTTTTATTATGATGATTCCAATGATGTTTAGACCATTGAATCAAATTGCAAACAAATTCAATACATTATTAATGGGCATGGTTGCTGCTGAGAGAGTATTTAAAGTTCTTGATACAGATTCCAAAATTAATGAATCAGGAAATAAAATAGCCAACAATTTAAGGGGAGATATACAATTTAAAAACATTAATTTCTCATATAATGAATCTGAGACTGTATTAAAGGGCATCTCTTTTGAAATAAAAGCTGGAACAACTACTGCTATTGTTGGCTCAACAGGTGCCGGAAAATCAACTATTATTAATTTAATTAATAGATTATATGAGATAAATTCTGGTGATATATTAATTGACGGTATTAATATTAAAGAATTTTCTCTTTCATCATTAAGAGGTCAAATTGGTTTTGTATCACAAGACGTTCATTTGTTTTCAGATACAATTCTACATAATATTACTTTAAATAATAGTAATATTTCATTTGATCAGGTAAAAATAGCATCAACTGAAATTGGAGTTCATGATTTTATTACAACACTTCCAAACGGTTATAATTATAATGTTCGTGAAAGAGGTATAATGCTATCTACAGGTCAGAGGCAATTAATTTCATTTTTAAGAGCATATGTTACTAATCCAAGAATTTTAATTCTTGATGAGGCTACTTCATCTATAGACACAGACTCAGAAATTTTAATTCAAAAAGCAATAGAAAAAATGACTGATGATAGAACATCTTTAGTGATTGCCCATAGATTAAGTACAATTAGAAATGCAGATAACATCATTGTAATGAATTTAGGAGAAATTGTTGAGCAGGGGACACATGAAGAATTACTAAAGATTAAAGGATATTATAAAAAACTATATGATACTCAATTAAAAAGTCAGAAAATTATGGAGTTAAGCTAGTATAGGTCTTTTTTAATCAAACGAATAAGATATTCTTTGTCATTATAGGTTTTGAACTCACCATTATTAATATAAGAAATTTGACCTGTTTGTTCTGAAACTACAATTGCTAATGCATCAGTTTTTTCTGTTATAGTAACTGCTGCTCTGTGACGAAGACCGTATTTTTTAGGAATCATTTTTTCATTATTTATTGGCAATACCACCCTTGTAGCTTTTATAAAATTATTAGATACAATAATTGCTCCATCATGTAAGGGACTATTTTTAAAAAATATGCTTTCTAGGATTGGCTGAGTAACTTTTATATTCATTTCATCACCTGTATCTTCTAAAAAGTTTAGATTATTGTTTCTTTCTATAACTATAAGAGCACCAGTTTTTGACATACTCATATTTGTACAGGCAGAAATAATAGATTTAATATCAGTAGTATTTTTATTAATATCTTTTCCCCTTTTAAAAAAATTTACTCTTTCAAATACAGATCCTTTTTTTGCAAAATTTGTGGATCCTACCATTAATAAAAATTTTCTAATCTCTGGCTGAAAAACAACTATTAATGCAATAATACCTACACTCATGAATCCTCCAATTATACTTGATAGTAGATCCATTTTTAGAAATGCAGTAATATTCCATACCAAATAAATCAGAATAATCCCTAAAAAAATATTTATTGCAACAGTTCCTCTAAGAAGTTTGTATGCATAATACAATAAAAATGCAACAAGAATAATATCAATAAAATTGATAATTGAAAAGTCGAGGATTTCCTTAAAAAATTCCATAATACGCTGTTAAATATACGTATAATTATAAAATAATCGAATAATTGGATTTTTAGAATTAGCTTTTATTATTTAAAGCGTTTATTAATTTCACGCACTCATTTGCTTCTTTTACATCATGAACTCTTAAAATAGAAGCCCCTTTGATTAAAGAAATTGTATTAAGAACAGTTGTTCCATTTAACGACTCTTTAGCATTTGTTTGTAATGATTTATAAATCATTGATTTTCTGGAAATACCAACCATCATAGGTTTTTCAAGTATTTTTAGCATATCCATGTTATTTAGTAAATCAAAATTTTGGTTAACATCTTTAGCAAAACCAAATCCAGGATCAATAATTATGTCATTTATCTTATGTGATATTGCTTGATTTATTTTTTTTGAAAAATATTGTATGATCTCTTTAAGCATCTTATCATAATTAATTTTATTCATCATATTTTGAGGATTTCCTTTCATATGCACCATTACATATGGAACTTTATATTTTCCTATAATTTTCATCATTTTTTTATCCATTTCACCTGCTGATATATCATTTATTATTGAGGCACCAGAATTTAAACAAGTTTCAGCAACTTTACTTCTAAATGTGTCTATTGAAATTATAGTTTCCGGAAATTTATTATTTACTAATTCTAATGCAGGAACAACTCTATTTAATTCCTCATTTTCATCAATATTGATTCCATTAGGTCTTGAACTATAAGCACCGATGTCTATAAATATTGCGCCATCATTTAACATTTTTTCAACGTGTTTCAATATTTTTTTATCTGAGTTGTGCACTCCTCCATCATAAAATGAGTCAGGAGTGACATTCAGTATGCCCATAATTTTTGGTGTCGATAAATCTACTAGTTTCCCTGCGCAGTTAATTGTCATTAATTATATAGCTATATAAATTTTAATCTTTATTCTTTGAACATTAAAAATATTTAATCGAAATTTACGTAAATTTTGAAATTATAGTGCAAATTACAATAAAACAATATGATAGTGTAATTAATGCTTGTAGAGAGCTTTTTCATAAAAAAATGAAAGATTACGGAAGTGCATGGAGGATCTTAAGATTGTCATCTCTAACTGACCAAATTTTTATAAAAGCACAGAGAATTAGAGGATTACAACAAAACAGTGTAAGAAAAATTGATGAAGGGCAATCTGATGAATTTACAGGTATTATAAATTATTCTATAATGGCTTTAATTCAACTCGATAAAGGAGTTTCAGAGGAGCCAGATATTGATCTTGCTGAATCTTTAGTTTTATATGATGAAATTTCTGAAAACACAAAAAATTTAATGCTTGACAAGAATCATGATTATGGAGAAGCTTGGAGAGAAATGAGAGTAAGTTCTTTAACTGATTTAATACTTCAAAAATTATTAAGAATAAAACAAATAGAGGATAATGCTGGAAAGACACTTGTGAGTGAAGGAATCGATGCTAATTATAGAGATATAATAAATTATGCTGTTTTTGCACTAATTCATTTAGACAAATAGGATGAAAACTTTAGTTAATATTTTAAGAATTTTTGTTGGATCATTATTCATTTTTTCTGGTTTAGTTAAAATAAATGATCCAATTGGGTTTTCATTTAAACTTGAAGAATATTTTGGCCCAACTGTATTTGACATTGATTTTTTAATGCCATATACTTTAGCTCTAGCTATCATTATAGTTATTCTAGAGGTCCTGCTAGGTCTCTTTCTATTAATAGGATTTAAACCCAAGCTAACTATATGGGTTATGCTTTTAATGATTATTTGGTTCACATTTCTAACTTGGTATTCTGCATATTATAATAAGGTAACCGATTGTGGATGTTTTGGTGATGCAATCCCATTAACCCCATGGGAATCTTTCACTAAGGACGTCTTCCTTCTGTCCTTTATCTTAATTATACTTTACAAAATAGAATTAATTAAGCCTATAATTAATTTTAAAAATCAAATAATTGTTTCCTTAATTTCTTTTATAGTATCAGCTTCAATTGTCTATAGAGTTCTTGAGCATTTACCTATTGTTGATTTTAGGCCATATAAAATTCAGGCTAATATCATTGAGAATATGATTGTGCCTGATGATGCTCCAAAAGATATATGGAATTATGATTGGAAATTCATTGTAGATGGTACAGAAAAAATAATTTCCACCTCTGGAGAATATCCAGAGATAAATGGAGAATTTATCTCTGTTGAAACAAAACTAATTAAGAAAGGTTACGAAGCACCAATTCATGATTTTTCCATGGAGTTAAATGGAGAAGACATGTCAGGTGAATTATTAAATGAGGAAAAACTACTAGTGTTTGTTTTATATAATTTATCTAAATCAAATTTTGATACAAGTAGTGAGTTAATAACAAAATCAAAACAAGCAATTGAAAACGGATACAAAATAATAGCTATAACTGCTTCGGGAATTGATAAGCAGGTCGAAGTTAAGGACCAATTTGGTTTTGAATTTGATTTTTATACTTGTGATGAAACTGCTTTAAAGACAATAATTAGATCCAACCCAGGCGCATTGGAAATTAAGTCAGGTACTATAGTCAATAAGTGGCATTATAATGATTTTAATAAAATTAAATTTGACTAATTTCCTACTTAATAGACTCATATATTCATTCTTTACTTTATTTGGAGTAGTTACATTAATTTTTTTTTTATTTAATGTCCTTCCAGGAGATCCAGCTCAAATGATGTTAGGTCAGAATGAGAATTCAGAACAATTAATCAATCTAAAAAAGAAATATGGTTTTGATCAGCCAACAAGCACTCAATATTTGTATTATTTAAATGATTTGTCTCCTATTTCTTTTCATTCTAATGAAAAAGAGAATTATACATTTTTACAAGAAAATAAATACTCTGCAATTGAAATAATTAAATTCAAATCATATACTATTGTTTTAAAATTTCCCTACTTGAGGACTTCATTTACAATGCCAGGGAAGAAAGTAAGTGAGATAATAAGAAATACTTTGCCTAATACTATTGTCCTGGCAATTTCGGCAATAATAATTGCAATTATTTTTGGAATTTTTCTGGGTATAATTTCAGCTGTTTTGAAAGACAGTTATATTGATAAAGCTATTCAATTAATTAGTGTTGTTGGAATGAGTTTACCATCGTTTTTTAGTGCAATATTATTTGCATGGTTTTTTGGATATGTCTTAAATGAATATACTAATTTAGAAATGACGGGAAGTTTATATGAGTTAGATGACTTTGGAGAAAAGTATAGTATTAAATTAAAAAACTTAATACTACCAGCAATTGTTCTTGGTATCAGACCTTTAGCAGTTATCAGTCAACTTATGAGAAATGAATTATTAGATGTATTAAATCAGGATTATATTAGAACAGCTAGAGCTAAAGGGCTTACAGAATTCAATGTGATTAAAAATCATGGAATCAAGAATTCATTAAACCCAGTTGTAACAGCCATTTCTGGATGGTTTGCATCATTATTAGCTGGCGCAGTATTTGTGGAATATATTTTTGGATGGAATGGATTAGGAAAAGAAATCGTTAATGCTCTTAATAATCTGGACCTACCAGTAATTATGGGATCTGTTCTTATTATAGCTTTTATGTTTATAATTATAAATATATTAGTAGACATGATATACGCTTGGTTGGACCCAAGAGTTAAACTAAACTAAAAAATTTAATTATGAGTAGAGATAAAATTGTTGCTGGTAATTGGAAAATGAATAATGATTCTAATCAAACAAAAACTCTTATTCTTGAGTTAAAAAAAACTATGCAAATGGATGTAAATGTTATGATTGCTCCTTCATTTACTAATTTATCTATTGCTAAAGATTTGTTATTAGGTTCAAAAATTGAAGTTATTGCACAAAATATGCACTTTTCTGATAGTGGTGCCTTTACTGGTGAAGTTTCTGTAAATATGTTAAAAAGCATAGGAATTGAAACAGTCATTTTGGGACATAGTGAAAGAAGAAAATATTTTAATGAAATGGATGATCAACTAAAATTAAAAGTTGATGCTGCAATCTCCTCATCTATGAAAATCATTTTTTGTATTGGAGAAGAGATAGAGGAGAGAAAAAACAATAATCATTTTGAAATAATATATAATCAAATTAATAATAGTCTATTCCATCTGGATGAGGATTCTTGGAGTAGAATAATATTAGCATATGAGCCTGTTTGGGCTATTGGAACAGGAGAAACTGCAAATTTAGATCAAATTCAAGAAATGCATTCAATGATTAGAAAAAACATTTCAGAAAGATATACTCAACAATTGGCGAATTCTATTAGCATTTTATATGGCGGGAGTGTAAAACCATCAAATTCTCATGATATTTTTTCTTTAGAAGATGTAGATGGGGGATTAATTGGGGGAGCTTCTTTAAATGCTAACGATTTTAATCAAATAATTAATTCAATTTAATTACTAATAGTCAATCCAGATCTATAGCAGTTTTCATTTAGGTTGGTTTTTTTTATTGCATTAAATCCACCTGCAATATCAATTAAATTATCAAATCCATTTGCTTTAAGAATAGATATAGCTATTACAGATCTATATCCACTACCACAATGAACATATAATTTTTCATTAGTATTAATAAGATTTAAATTTTCATGAACCTGGCTTAATGGAGAATTAATTGAACCTTCTATGTGTTGTGTTTCAAATTCAGATTCTTTCCTTACATCCAAAATATTAATCGTATTGAGCTTTAGCATTTCAACAAAATTATTTGCTGAAATGGATTCTATATCAGAAGTGAGGTTACCACTTTTTTCCCAAGCAGAAATTCCCCCATCTAAATAACCAAAACAATTATCACATCCAACTCTTGCAAGCCTAGTAATAGCTTCTTCCTCTTTACCTTTTTCTACAATTAGAATAATTGGTTGATGAACATCTTTTATTATAGTTCCAACCCAGGGTGCAAAGTCCCCATTTAAACCAACAAATAATGAATTTGGAATATGTTTTTTTACGAATTCATTTTGATTTCTAACATCTAAAACTAAATTATTTTTTGAAATTATATGATCTTTAAATTCATCGACAGTTAGTGCTTTATTTGACTTGGCAAGAACATCATCAAAATTGTTATATCCATTCTTATTTAAAAGTGCATTTTGTTTAAAGTAACTTGGAGGCGGAGTCATACCTTCTAACAATTCTTTAACAAACTCCGCTTTGGTCATATCATCTCTCAAAGCATAGTTTATTTTTTTTTGTTCACCTAAAGTACTAAATGTCTCATCAGACATATTTTTTCCACAAGCAGACCCAGCTCCATGTGCAGGATAGATTAACACACTATCTTCTAGCGTCATTATTTTATTTCTTAGTGAATCATAAAGAGTTCTTGCTAATTTGTCTTCAGTTATATTAATTGCAACTGCAAGATCAGGCCTACCTACATCTCCAATAAACAATGTATCTCCAGTAAAAATAGCATGATTATTACCATTTTCATCAATTAATAAGTATGTTGTGGACTCAGGAGTATGACCTGGAGTATGAATAGCTCTAATTCTTATTTTACCTATTATAAATTCCTCTTGATCTTTTGCTATATGACATGAATAATCTGTTTTAGCACTTGGACCAAATACTATTGTAGAATTTGTTTTTCTAGCTAAATCAATATGACCAGAAACAAAATCAGCATGAAAGTGAGTTTCAAAAACATATTTTATTTTGACTTTATCATCTTCTGCTTTATCAACATATTGCTGAGTTTCTCTCAAAGGGTCAATAATTGCTGCTTCTCCGTCAGATGAAATATAATATGCTCCTTGAGCTAGACAACTAGTATATAGTTGTTCAATTTTCATTTGCAATAGTTTAAACAAAGATAGATACTATTTTCTAGAAATTATAAATCTCTAATTCTAGAATAGTATCTATAGGGTTTTTTTATCGTTTGGCACCTTAAGAACTAGTCCAAATTTATTTTTAATATAATTAACTTTCTCTGTTGATTTATAGTATGAAATTTTTTTAATTCTGAGATTAAAATTTTCAATAAAGAATGTTTCTTTGTTTGAATCAAGAATATGAATAAACACTTTATTCCCCTTTTGTGTTGATGCTATTTCATCTGTAGGATCAATTGGTCCTCTTTCCGTTTTATAGATGGTTTCACCATTATTTTTTATCCAGACGCCAATTTCCTTTTTAAAATATAAATAAAACAAACTTATAGTCATCCAATTAATATTAGTCTAGAATTAAATAATAACATAGATAAAATTTTATTTTATCCATTTTCACTAACAGCACCTTTTAATATAAATTTATAAAATTAACCATATAGAAAGACCACCAATAATCAACCCCTCTAAATATGAAAGCCAAAGTGCATTAAATGTGCTTATTTTAAGTTTAGTCAAGAAATTTAGAAAGACCACCAATAATCAACCCCTCTAAATATGAAAGCCAAAGTGCATTAAATGTGCTTATTTTAAGTTTAGTCAAGAAATTATCTACTTTATCTCTGTACTGAAGGCTAAAAATAAAAAATATAAAGACTATTATTAAATAAATAGTTAAAATTAAGGATATCATTTTTTTGATTTAGAATTATTCTATTACAAAATTATAATTTTTATCGAAATTTAAACTTTTATTATCTTTATAAAAAATATTCTATAATATGTATTCAGTTGAATTTGATATCAATATAATTAAGGGGGATGAGCTAGTAGATATTGATTTGTTGAATCCTCATGAAAAAATTATTAAAAGCAAGCAAACTAAATTAACGAACTTTATAAAATCATTTGATGAATACTACATAATTTC
>Ga0208879_1001564_pt1 | contig 21436 bp, 16 predicted proteins | sample Knorr_S15_td_Bot_FD_185605 | JGI IMG/M metagenome (GOLD analysis project Ga0208879, IMG submission 185605) | Marine microbial communities from Southern Atlantic Ocean transect - Knorr_S15_td_Bottom_ad_5009_LV_A (SPAdes) (version 2) | ecosystem: Environmental > Aquatic > Marine > Oceanic | place... | reverse complement strand
CGACAACAAACACCCTCGGTGGGTGGTAGCGGAAAATGCTCGTTCGTAATAGCGCGGTGGTTTGTTTCTTCATTAATAACCAGACTTGGTGAACAGTTACATTACGCATTAATTTACATCGGATGTTATTATTTAAAAGTGATAATATTATTATTGAGAACTCGGTATAGTTTGACCACCTAGAATGGCAATAATGATCATAACTCAAAACGGTTTCTGAACAAAAGTCGTAGTTGCCGCTAATCGCTAGTAAGCTTGACATTGCTGTTGGTTTGCTTAAAATGCCTAAGTTACGCAAATTAGGATTTGGTTAAATGTTACGTCGAATCATACTAGTATTAACTCTGATATTAATTTCCGCTGCTGCGACAAGTTTGGTTGCTCTTGGCGCGATATTTCTTGCTGGGGGGTTAAGTGATAGCGGTGCGGCGGGGTTATTTAAGACCATCGCGATTGCCGGTTTATTTGTCTCAGCAGTGGATTTGTGTTTATTAGTTCTTACAATGGCTATTAGTCACGTCGAGCGCGCCGATGACGGTTCTGCCGAAAGCCAGCGGGACGTGGAGTAAGATCATCACTCGTAGTGTGAACTCCTGATATTCAATAGTCTCGACGATCTAAGGCATGTGAATTAACTGAAGCAACACAAGCATTTGACGCGCTTGATCCAAATAAAGTAATTGAATCAACGCCAACCAACGTAATAGACTCCATGATTCAATTCGAATGTCCACATTGTCGCGAATCGTTGAAAGTCCCTGCGGCTCGCGCAGACACAGAGGCAGTCTGTTCTGGGTGTCACAAGCAGGTACGAATTCCACCCATCGTGAGCCGATCTAGTGGCGGGGAAGACATGCCATCGGCTCCACCAGTCATTCAAGACTCTGAAACAGCGGATTCGTCTGCTACCGCAGCAGCCCCTGATGCCGTTAACGATTCTATCGAGCCCAGTGTTGATGACACGGAAGTCCGCAATGAATCCTCAGATACTCAAAGCCCTGACCGTGGTGAGGAAGCGTCCTTCGGGGAAACCAAGGAAGATTTGATCGATAGTGGCGGCGCGCGAGTTGAGGTACCCAATAAGCACTTTGATGACCTTGAGAACCGAGTGAAGAGAACTCAACAAGGTAATAGACATGCCGACAAAATTCACCGGCACACGCGCGATCACGCGTTGGTTGGAGTGAGCCGTGCGACGATTTATAGCTTTGTAGCGCTCATCGGTTGTGTAGCGCTGACCAGTTTTTGGATCGGCACGATGATCGACCCCGAGGAATCAGTGCTAGATTCTCAGGGTTCGGGTGTGGGATTAGTGCCCTGTAAAGGACGAGTGACGTATCGCACTGCGGATGATCCTGAGGCGGTGGATAATCAAGCCTTGGTTTTCTTATTACCCGAAGATTCATTACCGAGTGAAAAATTCTCGATTACTGATCTTGTGCCAGGCGATGATGTGCCGGACACTTTGGCAACGATCGAAGAAATTCGGCGACTCGGGGGTCAGTTTACCGTGACGGACGATGAGGGTAGATTCACCACGGAGATAAACCTAGGGCGGTATTACTTGCTCGTTATTTCCGCCAATCAATCGGCTGTCGAAAACCCCCGTCCCGCTGAGATCGCGACTCAAAAGCAACACTTAGATGAACTAGGCATCTATTTTGAACTACCGGCTAAACTGCTTAGCAATCATCGCTATCGTTGGTCACTCGAAGTGGTCAATACGCAACGTGATATCCGCGTTTATTTTCGGTAAGCCGGCAACCGTCATTAACCACAATGAACGGTGCGCGCGTTATTCTGCGGCGGGTACTGCTTTGCGAAGCACGACACCTGAGGCGAACCAGCCACCATCATCGGTGCGGACAAAGGTTCCCGAGGGGCCGAGGTATTTAGCGACAGCAGCGAATTCTGGCATTTTGGAAACGTCGATTTTTTTGACGGTTTTATCACCGTCGCCAGAACCCATCAATCGCGATAATAGTTTGCCCATCAGCGTTTGCGAGTGTTCGAGCTTACCCTGTCGGATCAGCTCGTAGTTAGGATGGTGTTTGTCATCCAAGCGCGTGAACATTCGCATGCTGGTGCTGGCTGCGCCCATTTTATTCAGCTCAGTTTCTATGCGGACATAGTCTTCTGCCGAGAGAAGATTGGCATCGTCTTGCTGTGTGATGATGTCTTCGATAAAGTCCGCACTTGAGGCGATCAGCACGTTACCGTCGGCTGACACAGTAATGGCCCAAGTACTGATAATAGGTTGTTCGCCAAGGGCTCCTTCTTCCTCCGGCTCTTCGTCTTCGCCGAGATCACCAAACCCTTCATCACCAAACGCTCCAAAACCATCTTCACCGAAATCGATCTCTAATTCAATTTCAATGTCTTCTTCTTCATTGAGAATTTCCCAAATGCGTTGTCCTTGAAAAACTCGTTCGTGTTTATTGGGCTCGGCCGCCATGAATTTTGCGATAGCTTTTTCAACAGCTTTGGTATCCGTAATTTTGATAATAGCCATCCATTGATTGCTATCGACATCAATGGGTTCACGGAAGTCCGTAATCACAGACATCCGCCCTGCGAGGTAAGCAACGAATTCATTTCGGATATCAAGTTGAGGTCCGTTTACATCGTGGGCAATCCCTTTGAGGATTTCTTCGAAAAGGTCTTGGCCTTCGTCGGAATCCAGGTATTCGTTCACGAGAGTTTTTGCAAATTCGAATGCCTCTTTCATATTCCAATTGATCGTCGAGTAGGTGCTGACAGTGTTGGGAATCCAGGCTTGTGGTTTCTGATTTTCACTGTTGGGGAAATCAAGCATGCGCATGGCCAAAACGTATTTGTCAGATTCTTTAGCCGCGATGCGCGGATCGCGTTCTATCCCAGCGTTTGCGGCTGCGGTTTCTTTAGCAATTTGTGCAGTAATCGCAGCCGCTGGTCGTGGAGCTGACACCCAAGTGTGATGACGGAATTCATGATTACCCTCGGCAACATGGACCCAGCCTCCGGCACCCATAATGGCGCCGAAACCTTGGCCAATGAGCAGTTCGTGAAAGTTCTTACCTTGTGGGTTTACTCCAGCCGCAGCTTGAATTGTTTTTGCATAACCGAATGGTTCTACAAACCAGCGGATTTGCGGTTCGGCATCACCGGCCGCTTGTTGGCAATGTTCCATGGCCGATTGATAGGCGGCGATGCCAGCGACATTGTCATCACCGGGGTTTTTAAATCGATTCAGAATATCTTGCATCACGGCACGATGATCGGTGCTGACGATATGCTCTTCATGGATGCGGTAGTAAACCATGTATGTTTTGTCCGCGTCTTGTTCGTTGGTGATCGTATACATCACGACATCATGATCATCGATCTTGATTTCAGATCGTTCAGCACCATCTGCTACCAGTTGTTTGCCGATTCGATCGACAAGTTCTTGAGCTTGTTCTACTGCTCCGGTGGCATCGACGATGACGGCTACTGCGTAAGGCTGTGCTTCGTCATTGGGAGCTAACACGGCGGAAGCGGCTTCCCCTGCTCCGAGGTCTTCAAGTCCTTCAAAACTGATGCCTAGCCTGACTTGTGTCTGATCAAAGCGTGCTCGAAGTTGTTGCTTGAGATCATCTGCAAATGGCTTCACGACTGGGTCGTTCAATAGTTGGTAGATCTGGGTTTTTTCAAAGCGTTGTTGTAGGTCGTCCAAGTTCGGAATGGACATAAAAGCTTTGGTTGTGTTGGGTAATAACTGATCTGCGGCGGGTGCAGCCGTGCAGGTCGCAGTCGAAAAAGTAAAGATAGCGAGCAGTGTTAACAGGTTCAAGCAGATCGATTTTGCCACGGTGCAGTTCCCTCGGGTTTCGCGGTTTTTGACGCTTCTTCTTTGACGTGCAAGCAAGTCTGTATTGGCCGCCAGAAGAGTTAGTCGTGTATTCGTAGTATTGTAGATAAAAAGTGTTAGCGTTTTCCCAGCAAATGTTATTCACCAAATCCGTTTAGGGTTTTGATTACAAATGTTGATTAAACCCCTACGTTGGCGTAAATATTCTTGTAGCAATTTATTTAAGAGTGCAGCACCAACGTGACAAAACAAAAGCTATCACACTTCTTTGTTATCGGTAAAAAGCGATTTAAAGGTGAGTGGTGGTCATATGGATTGTATCAATGAAATGCGAATCAATTAGGGGGGACGTGCGATAAATGATAAATATTGCGCAGCTTAACATTTCTGTGGACTCGCTAGCTCAATATACGACTGAAAACGAGCGGCAGTGGTTAAAACACGGTTCCTCCGGGGGGCGGAATAAACTTCCACGACTTGCAAATCAACCAAAAAACTGACAGCCTCTGGCGTGTCCCCCTGCTAGATTTTATTTACAGATAGCGCGATAATTCGCATTATGAACACCTACCATTTGGAAACATCGGTTCACGATCCCATTCATGGGTATATTCCGTATGTTGACTTAGGTGCTGGTGCGGAGGTTTGTGAGCGTGACATATTACACCACCCTTGGGTACAGCGTCTGCGGCACATTCATCAGCTTCAATCAGCATGGTGGGTTTATCCATCAGCAGAGCATTCTCGTTACCCGCATGTTATCGGAGTTATGCATCTAGCGAGCCGCTGGGTTGAGCATCTCTATCCGAGTTTAAAGTCGGTATGCTCGGACGTCCCCAGTCGTGGATATATTGAAACGTTAATGCGGATGGCGGGCCTATTGCACGACGTGGGTCACGGCCCGTTTGGTCATTTCTTTGATGAACATTTTTTGCACCAGTTCTCTCTCACCCACGAATCACTTGGTGCTCACATCATCCGTGACCAACTGGGTGACTTACTTTCCCAACTACGGGGCAATCCCAACAGCCGCCTAGCGGCTGGCGAGCAATTGGATGTTGAGCAGATTGCTTGGATTATTCAGCGGCCAACAACTTCCAGTGATGATCGACAACCGAGGTGGATGATTCTGTTGCGGAGTTTACTTAGCGGTATTTACACAATCGACAACATGGATTTTGTGTTACGAGATGCCTATATGACCGGCTACAGTCAGCGTAGTTACGACATGGATCGCTTAATGCGATATACATTTTTCAGCAACGAGGGGTTAACTCTGCACGACCGCGGTATCCCTGCCCTATTACGTTTCACGGCGGCACGAGCAGAGCTGTTTCGCAATATTTATTATCACCGCCGGGTGCGTGCTATTGATTTAGCATTGAGCGATGTTTTCGAGGATTCAATTGCGGATCTATTTCCTGGTGATCCACAACAGCACATGCAACAGTATTTACATTTTACGGATTCGTCGCTGCTAACGGAGGTCGCAACATGGTCCGCCGCCACAGGATCGCGTCAAACACTAGGTCGCCGCTGGGATCAAATATTACATTGTCGCGTTCCGTGGGAGATGACCTGTCAGCAGACGTTTAGCTTTGGCGAAAGTGCAAGTGAAGGGAGTAGTATTTTCTGCGATGCCGACTATGTAGAATCAAAACTGCGAGATGCTTTACCTGCCGATTTGCAGGACATCGAATTGCGGGTTGATATTGCTCGTTACTTGAATCGACCACATTCTCAAGGGGAGTCGATTCCACAAAACTATTATATTGATCCTGCGAGCGATTGTATTCGGCCGCTCGTCACACATCCGCTGGTTGGTCAGCAGGCGATTGTGCAACGCATTTGCCGAGTATTTGCAAGGGACCTGCAACATCGGTCAGCGATAACTGTAGCCCTGGAAAAACTCACGGGTCACGGTGCCGATGATTTAACGAATATGTAATCCCGTGATCGTGTGTGATCATGTACGACTGGTCACCGGGTAGCGGAGTTATGATTATTTCAACAAGAAGCATTAAGCAATATCGAGCAACACCGACTAGGAGATAGCAACAATGTTTTTAGGATTTGGCGAAGTGATGATGCGGATAGCGCCGGCGGATAAGTTGCGACTGAGGCAGGTGTTACCGGGCCGAGTCGAGATTACGTGGGGAGGCGGAGAAGCGAATGTCTGTGCGTCACTGGCAATGCTCGGTAATGAAGTGCGTTACGCAACCGCTTTGCCTGAAAACGCTTTAGTCGATAGTCTGGTTGCTTCATTACGTGGGCTAGGTGTTGATACATCAGAGATATTGGTGCGGCCGGGTCGTTTAGGAGTGTACTATGTTGAGTGCGGTGCCAATCAGCGCGGCTCAACAGTCTTATACGACCGCGAGCATAGTAGTGTCTCTTTAGCGGCGGCAGCGGAATACGATTTCGCCAGCATTCTTGAAGGGGTACACTGGTTGCATGTATCGGGAATCACTCCGGCAATCAGCGGCGAGGCTTGTGAGGCCAACTTGGCTTTGCTACACGCGGCTCGAACTGCGGGCGTAAAAATATCGTGTGATTTGAATTATCGTGGCAAACTTTGGAAGTGGCATGCGGAAAAAAATGGCAAGGAGTTAGCGCGCGAATGTATGGCTGAGGTGCTGCCATTGGTCGACTTGGTGATTGGCAACGAAGAAGATGCCGCCGACGTTTTGGATATTCACCCAGTCGGCACCGATGTTGCAGTTGGTGAACTTAATATTGCCGGGTATGAAAACGTCGCTCGGCAGATTGTTCAGCGGTATGACAATGTGAGCCGAGTTGCGATTACATTGCGGGAGAGTATAACAGCGGATCACAACAATTGGGGAGCGATGTTGTTGGATGTTGCAGAAGACCAAGTTTGCTTTTCACCGCTCGATGATAAGCAACAATACTCACCTTTCCGCATTGGTCACATTGTCGATCGAGTGGGCGGAGGTGATTCATTCGCAGCTGGGTTGTTGCATGCCCTGCATAGCGACAAACTTCAAGGAACACAACAAATCATTGACTTTGCCGTTGCAGCGAGTTGTTTAAAACATTCAATAAAAGGTGATTTCAGTTACATTACTGAGGCGGAGGTGCTTGCCTTGGCTGGAGGAAATGCCAGCGGCAGGGTACAACGGTAGTATAGCAATGAAATTGGTTGTCCTCGTTTCATCGCCGCCGTGTCTTACTGTTGGTCGCGGTTAATTAGATAATTAGTTTGATCTTATCTTGCTGGAGTTAGGCATGGCGCACGATCGTTACGAAAATCCTTTAATTAGTCGTTATGCATCAGCGGAAATGGCTGAGTTGTTTAGTCCCCAGCGCAAGTTTTCAACTTGGCGACGGATTTGGATCGCCTTAGCTCAAGCACAACAAGAGCTCGGGTTGGGGGTTACAACGGAACAGATCGACCAGCTGCAGGAGCATGTGGACAACATTGATTTTGACGTGGCCCGCCAATATGAGAATAAATTACGACATGACGTGATGGCTCATGTCCACGCCTACGGAGATGTCTGCCCAGACGCTCGACCCATTATTCACCTCGGAGCCACAAGTTGTTTTGTAACCGATAATACAGATTTGATTATTTTGCGAGAGGCCCTAGTCGCCGTGCGATCTCGCTTGGCCGCCGTGATTGACCAACTAGGCACCTTCGCCGCTGAAACACAGAATTTAGCAACGCTAGGTTTCACTCACCTGCAGCCCGCTCAACCAACGACGGTTGGCAAACGCGCTTGTTTGTGGGCCTACGATCTAGTCTTGGATTTAGAGGAAGTGGTACACCGTATTGAGCAAATGCAAGCTCGCAGCACCAAAGGCACCACCGGTACTCAAGCTAGTTTCTTGAAGTTGTTTGCTGGCGACCATGCTAAGGTTAAGGCACTGGAATCGAGTGTGGCAGAAAAACTCGGATTTACTAAAAGCTACGCAGTTACCGGTCAAACCTACTCGAGAAAAATTGACTCACAAATTTTGGACGTGTTATCCGGCATCGCCCAAAGTTCCCACAAGGCAGCTTCAGATTTTCGCTTGCTGGCCAACCGCAAAGAACTAGAAGAGCCATTCGAGAAAGACCAGATCGGGTCATCTGCAATGGCTTACAAACGAAATCCGATGCGTAGTGAACGAATCTGCTCGTTAGCTAGGTTTGTCATTAGCTTACAATCGAGTACGGCTAATACGATGGCCACGCAATGGCTGGAACGTACATTGGACGACAGCGCGAACCGGCGTTTGGTTTTGCCACAAGCATTTTTAGCGACCGATGCAGTATTGATTCTCTATCAAAACATCACTTCTGGGCTAGTGACTTATCCACAGGTTATCGCTAAGAACCTGCTGGCAGAGCTACCATTTATGGCCACAGAAAATATTCTAATGGCTGCCGTTACAGCTGGTGGTGACCGTCAAGATTTGCATGAGCGAATTCGGCTGCACAGTTTGGCGGCGGCGGATCGCGTTAAGCAACAGGGTGAAGAAAATGATCTAATGAGTCGACTGGCTGCCGACGAAGCTTTTGCTAGCGTTGATCTCGACGCCATGCTGGATGCTTCACAGTTTGTGGGGCGAGCGCCTGAGCAGGTCGCTGAATTCATCGAGGATGTAGTCGGGCCGATTCGAGCGGAATATGTTGATGGTGCCGTGACGGCGGAAGTCAATGTATAGTTGGCTTTATATTAGATCTTGCTTACGTCGTTGACGCCGAGGCGCTCGATTGCATCTTTCGCAGATGCCCGAGATGATGAGTCGATGGCCAGAGACGCGGAAGTTTTGATCTTGGGCAACTTGATTTCGAATGGCGAATAATTCTTCGCTTTGAAACTCGAACAACGTGTCACAACGCGTGCAGTGTAAATGATCATGTTGCGGGTAACCGTAATCGTGCTCGTATACCGCTCGGCCGTCTAATTCAAAACGCCGTAGCAGTCCCGCATCTACGAATTCAATAAGTGAACGGTAAATCGTGGGCCGGCTTACGTATCCTTTTTCACCCTTTGAGGGCAATTGGGCAATGAGCATGTCGGCGTCAAAATGGTCGTGGCTGGTATATATTGCTTCTAATAGATAGCGTCGTTGTTGGGTATTGCGCATACCGCGACTTTGCAAGTATTCCTCAAACCGCCGCTGGGGCGTCAAAGAAACTTCGACACTTTTTAGGGTGAATTCTGGCTTCATAGAACTTTAGCGAGACTAGCCAATTTCATCGAGTAGACGGTCGACGGCAATATTCATTTTTTCTTCAGTTTCATATGTCCCTGAATCAATTGCTTCACGAATTTGGTCAACGCGATCGATGCGGATTTCTGGTAACTCGTGTATCTGACTGACCAAATCTGCTGCTTGACTAGCAATTTCCGCTTCCGGTGATATTTCTACCTGATCGGTCGGATTGGTGATAGCCGTAGATTGAGTGGCTTTAGCTGATTCAACTTGATTCGTAGGGCTAACACCTTGCGAACCATGGATACCATGTACTTGCATTACAATTTCACTTTCGACTACATTTACTGTGCATTTATGAGGGAACTCAAAGCTGAAAGAGTATAAAGAATCATAGCACATTAAGCAAGTTGAATCGAAGTGTCCTGTGACAAACTGACAGAATCGTCGGTTTTTAGGGGTATTCGCAACCGCTGGGAAAGTACCTATCTTACCGTATCGAATTAAATATCAACGAAATCTAAATCAAACTGAACTATTCCTTTTAATGTGCCGTTGAAAATAATATAGGTGCAGAGGCAATCCACCTTCAGCAGACTTTGACCCGCGAGGGTTTACAGAGTCGAACTGCGAAAGGAGACGTGCGATGAATGATACAGAACTTAGAGTGGTATTGTATGAGGAATGTGGGCTCGGTCGCATTACTGTCGAGATGGAGGAGTATTTCAACTTTAGTTTTGAAATGTCTGAAGCTCTCGAGAAGTTTGAACGCCGTTTTGCGGGTAACGGTTCAACTGGAGCCGAAACACGAATGACCGTGCATGACCGCGAGAAATTGTAAGCCAGACCTTGGCTACTATTTTGAATCGAGCAACCACGTGATGGCTGCCGAGCGACTTGACGTTGGGGATACGTTTATCGTGACCGCACCTGCTGCTTTTTCAACTTGGTAAACTTGTGTAACAATCTGTGGAATCTCTTTTTCTCCCGTGATCCAAGTTGCTTGAGGTACTGCGACCGCTAGCATACCAGGCAGGTCATGATATCGTGCTCCCCCCGGCAAGAAGTCTGGTGACTGTAGATCCGTCACATTTGCAAACCGAAATCCGTTGGTGTTTGCGGCAAGGCGACCAATGGCATCCCCAGCTTGGGCTCGAGCCGCAATTGCTAAGGGCCCTGTCTTGTCCAACGCTAACAAACAAACGCTAGTCGGTTGCATGTCATGGTTGGTGATAAAGGAGACGGCTGTCAGGATGTCATGGACGCGCCGAGCAAATAAGCTGTAGTTGTAACCAAAGGTGTAGGCAGCAGCTTCTCGCGGGTTGGCGACGCTGCGAGTGCGGTGTGCCTCGGATTCATTTTCATTGAGCCACTCTGCTTGAAACAGCATATCTAACCCAACTACACAGCAGCCTGCGTTGAGTAACGTTTGTACGTCGCTACGGGGGTTACCGCTCTTGTCCAGCAAACCGAATCTACCGTGGTCGGTTAGCCACAGCACGACCTGTTTATTCCAGTTGTCCGGATAAAGAAACAAGATTGAATTGGCGCTGCCATTTTTTGAATTGGATAGCATACCAGCCATTTGCAGGTATCCCGATTTTTGAGTTTTTTGTTGCTGGTCATAGGTAATATCTGCACTTGGAGGTAGAGATTTACCGAGCACGATATCAATACCGCCGCCAACAATTTCTTGGAATCGTTTCGTGTTACGACTGCGGTTGCTGAGCAATGCGTCGATTTGCTGTCGGGTTTGCTGCTCCCAATGGCGTAATACTTTCATTTCCAAAGCAACACCGCCTGCTGGGCGAGCATGCTCTGAATTGAACACGGTTAACTGCTCAGCACTCTGATACTTGTAATCTCGTTCTGGTGGTACTTCCGCAAAACCTAGTTTTAGGTGTTGGTTAAACCATTGGTACATCGCCCGGCGACAGACATAGTTGTAATTGTGGGGAAAGTTAGTGTGAGCTTCCAAGTGTAAATGCTCGGGCTTGCCGAGCATCGTGAATAGTTCCTGAAGTTGTGGGTAGCCCTTGGTTTCCATTTCGACGGTCCAGTCATTGGCGGCGGTCAATCCTAGTGGCTTGGGGGCAAACACAGCAGCGAAATCGATGTTGCCTTGACCGACGCGGAGTAAACACGCGTTTTCACAGGTGCAACCGCCTTGCATTGCAGTGGAAACCATTACAGCGGGCATTGAAACCTTGACTCGTGGGTCGATTGCCGAGAGGACAAAAGTTTGCGTTCCACCGCCACTGGCGCCCGTCACCGCAATTCGCCGCTCGTCAACGTCGGGTAGCGTTAGTAGAAAATCGAGTGATCGGATTGAATCCCAAGTTTGCAGTCCCATAATGTTCTGCAGATGAGATTCAGCTTGAGGGCTGAAGAATCCCCAATCAGTCGGGTGATTCATTTCTGGTCGTTGTTTGGCAAATCGGTGTGCCAGTTCATAAGTGATTTGTTGGCTGTCAGCATAGCCAATCATGTCGTAGGCGAAGACGACGCAGCCGAGGCGTGCGAGATGGACGCAGCGTGCTTGAATCGGGTTGCGGCCACCTTGGCTAAATTTTTCCGCACCGGCGGCTAGTTGATCTTTGAGCTTGCTTGCCGGAGCATCGTAAAACCGACCTTGAGACCAATGACCGTGGGGGCATAGCACGGCTGGAAACTTGTCGGTGCTGCCTTTTGCTTGCAGCGGGCGGTAAAGGCTACCAGTGACGTAGAATCCGGGCATGCTTTGAAAGTAAACTTTTTCTAGCGTATAGCCATCCATTTGTTGTTTTGAATGAATGGTCGCTTGTAGTGGAGTTTTTTGGGGCATTGGCCAGAGACCTTGCGAGACAAGTATTTGTCGAAGCACGCGTTCACGGCGGATGTTCCACTCAGCAATATTGGTTGGACTCTGCATTGGGAAGTAACCGTTGAGGTCACGCAGAGGTCGATGCCGAGTGTCGGTTGTGTTTTGTTGTGCTGATAAGTGAGATTGCACAAGACAGCAAACGATAAGGGAGAGGATGATATTACGCATTGAGCATTCTCGGTGTGTGGTGGGGGTGGTCAGTTTTGTTGTTGGTTGTATTTGATTATAGCCAAATCCTAGCCCACCAATGACACTCATTAGCTCGCAGGAGGTAATTCCCGTGGTGTGATGAAGTGCTGTAGAGTGCCTTGGCAATTCAGGTCGGTTGCCAGCCAGGAATCGATGGGAAGTTCGATGACGGCGAGTGCGCAGGTTGGCATGCTGTTATCGGTACCACACAAACCCGATAGCAATCCTTCCATGCCAGGGTTGTGAGCAATCACTAGCGAGCATTCAACAGAATCGTCGACTCGCGATAACAATTCGACGGCTGTTGTGGGAGTTGCTAAGTACAGGTCATCTGTAATCGTAATGTTAGTGCCTAAATCGAGGGTCGTTTGCAGTCCGGCCAAGGTCTCTTGGGCTCGAGTTGCCGCAGAGCACAGCACCCCATCGGGTCTGATCCCCTGCTCTGCTATCCAAGCACCGATGCGGGGAGCGTCACGAATTCCCCGTGAGTTTAGCGGTCGTTGGAAATCGGACAATGCGGGACTATCCCAGCTAGATTTTGCGTGTCTCAATAAGATAACGGTTTTCATGATCTCATGACTTCATACGTTGGTGGGGAACAAAATTGGCTGATTGGGTTTGTTGTTCTTGTTTAACAGAATCACACGCTTGTTGATGCAAAAACTGTTGGCTGCGGTGTGGTGTTACGCCCTCTGCAGAGATTCGCTTGTAGTTTCCAGTACTTTGCAATTCATGGCTATTTTGGTTATCGGCCATGTTGGACCGCAGTAAATCGAGCAATAATTCTTTGCATGATTGCGAGTGTACTGGTACGAGTAGTTCGATTCGGCGATCTAGATTTCGGGGCATCCAGTCAGCGCTCGATATAAAGACACGCTGTTCCCCAGCATGTACAAAATGCATGATGCGGCTATGTTCCAAGAGCCGATCGATAATACTGATAACTCGGATGTTCTCACTTTGCCCAGCAACATTGGGTTGTAAACAGCACACCCCACGCACGTTCAGTTCGATTTTAACTCCAGCCAGCGATGCGTTATAGAGTGCTTTGATTATCTGTGGGTCCACCAGTGAATTTAGTTTCGCAGTGATTCCAGATTCTCTTCCTGCAGCGGCTTGTTTCGTTTCAAAAGCAATTAGATCCAAGATTCGCTGACGCATCCCCAGTGGTGCCATGCAAAGGCTGTCGAGTCGTTGTGGTTGCGTACGACCCGTCACGGCATTGAAAAATGCGATTGCGTCGTTACCCAATACGGGGTCACAGGTGAACAAGCTAATGTCGGTATATAACCGTGCGGTTGCTTCGTTGTAATTCCCAGTACCAAAGTGTATGTAACGGCAGATCCCTTGTGGTTCGCGGCGAATGACAATCAGCGTCTTAGCGTGTGTCTTGAAGCCGCGCACTCCGTAAATGACATGCACTCCGGCCTGCTCTAATCGCTGGGCTCCGACAATATTACGAGCCTCATCAAAACGTGCTTTCAACTCAATTATTACCGTGACGCTTTTTCCGTTTTCCGCCGCAGTCACCAGTGCGTCAATAATGGGGCTCTGGTGGCTCGTGCGATAAAGTGTTTGTTTGATGGCTAGCACATGTGGGTCGGTTGCGGCAGTTTCTAGGAACGCAATGACGGGGTCGAAGCTGTGAAACGGGTGATGTAGAATAATATCGTTTTGTTTGATTTGGTCGAAGATGTTTACACCGAGGTCAATTTGTGGCGGTGTAACAGCTGGCCAAGGTTTAATTTGGAGTTCCTCAAAGCCGCGCATTTCGGCAATCTGGAACCACGCTTTTAGATCTAGCGGTCCGTCGCAGGAATAGGTGAATCCTAAGGGGACGGCGAACAGCTGTTGTAGTGATTCTAGCAGTTCTGGGCTACAACTAGCAGCAACTTCGAGTCGTACACATTCGCTCACTTTGCGTTCATCTAATACGTGTCCCATTTCTTCCATTAAGTCCGCTGCGACTTCTTCTTGCACTCGCATGTCCGCATTGCGTGTTATGCGAAAAGCAGCATAATCGACGACCTCTTCGTGGGGAAAATAGTTCTGACAGAAAGCCGCGACGACGTCTTCTACGAGGATGAATGCGTGCCGCTCTTCTGCGGAGACTGTGATAAATCGAGGTGTGGGCCCACCGATCGGTAGGATGGCAGTCCGAAACGGGTGTTGTTCGTCGTCTTGTCGTATCCGCAGCGCCAAGTGAAGTTGCTGATTGCCAATCAAAGGAAGATTGCCATCGCTAGAGACGCTCAGCGGTGAAATTACCGAGAAAAGATCTTGGTCAAAGAGATCGATCAGTCGTTGGTGCTGTTCCTGAGATACGTCATCGATCGTAAGTCGCTGGATGCCTTCGTTTTCTAAAAGCGGGCATAACGAGTGATTAAAGCAAGTGTATTGAGTTGCGAGCATTTCATGAGTTTGTTCACTAATCAAGTCCAGTTGTTGATGGGGAGTCAGTTGGCAGGCATCTGGCTTTAGATTACTTTGGGCGATGCGAATGTTGAGACCACCAACTCGCACCATGAAGAATTCATCCAAATTCGAAGCTGTGATCGCTAAGAACTTGACACGCTCCAGTAATACGTTGGATTCGTCCAGGGCTTCACCGAGCACTCGCTGATTGAACTGTAACCAGCTTTGTTCGCGGTTAAACATGTTGTTGTTTGGAGACTTAGAGTTTTTCATGATATGAGATTGGTTGATGGTAGTAATTCGAGAAACGGAAACAACGCGGAAGTAGTACTCGTGTCGTGGCGTGGCCGATTAAACTAGGTCAGCTTTGTGGCGTTGCTGCGTAGTAAAATCCGCAGCCCAAATACTTCTTCAAATAAACTCCCGTTTTGTTTCAGAGTCAATTGTTCGAGTGAGAGATCGGTTGCATCGGGTGTGGAGACGACAAGCTGTTTTTCATCCGTTTTGCAGTGGATTTGATGTATGGCTTGATTGCGTGAAGCGTCTAGAGCAACGGCTACTCGCAAGATAGCGGCTAACTTGGAAACAACGACTCGATTGTCGCGGTTTAAGGTGGAAAAGCCGTCGTGTTTTGGTTGCGGGGATGCTCGTCGATGGTAGCGGGCGATCAGAGCGATGAGTAATAAATTTGTTTTTCCGAGTCCAAATAGTTCGCTGTTGTTGATCAAATACATTGTGTGTTTATGGTAACCGCGATTGTTGATAAACATTCCAATTTCGTGCAAGTAAGCGGCAACACGGAGGAACGTTCCATAGCGTGGGTCGAGATTATGTTGCGTTTGTAATTGGTCGAAGAGGTCAGAGGCCAATGACGCAACGTGTACAGCATGCGCTTCGTCAAAATCAAAATGGCGTCCGAGATCAAGAACAGATCCAATAATCTGGTTCTGAAATTCTCGACTCCAGGCCCCCTTTAAGGCCATTTGTTGTAGTAGCCCGTCTCGCAGGTTCGCTCCAGAAACTTGGATTTTTTGGATCTTCAGTTGCTTAGCGATTTCTACGTAGGCTAACAGGGCTGGTCCGAGAGTCTCCGTCTCTTGAAACGTAATATCGAGCGGGTATTGTTGGGCAATTGTATCGAGCGGCATTGCTAGAATATCGTTGGTCAGCGTTTCCAGCGCGTCTCGATCAATCGTCGCGCCAGTTTTACTATCCCACGATCCGTTAATCTGGTTTGCCGCAAAACGGATATCTCCGCCGAGCGCGACAAGTCGCAGGGGGTGATCTGAGTTGACGTGGTCATGTAGTAGACCCGTTGTCCGTTTGATTTCCGCTTCCATCAAGTGACGACTCTGTGTAATGGGCGCTCCATAGGAGTCCAACGTTTTGCGTAGTCGCAAAGATCCTAGTTGGTAGGTATGCGCAAAATCGATCTGATTGTTACGAACGGCTAGTAATTCGGTACTGCCGCCACCGACTTCACAGACGACGATCGTAGCGTCTGTTGACATCTGGGTAAGTTCCCTGCGGATTCCAAGATATGTAATACGATTGATTTCCGCTTCATCCATCGCATCGACTTGGAGTTCCGTGGCGATGTAGATACGATCGAGGAAGGCGAGTTGGTTGGTCGCTTCGCGAACGGCGCTGGTGGCGATCACGTGTAGCTGCTCGGGTGTCGTAATTTCATATTCAAGTAGCACTTGCTGATAGCTAAGTAGGACTTGGACGCAGTCCTCGATGGTTTCATGTCGGATGGAACCGCGAGTAAACGTATCTTTGCCAAGGTTTACTGCTTGTGTGAGGCGGTCGAGGATCCGGATGGAGCTGTCGGAGCCGATTTCAGCGATGGCCATGCGGATGGAGGACGTGCCGATATCAATCACAGCAACTGGTCGGTAGGTGATATCTGTTTGCATTATTTGTTTGCCTCGTTAGCCCCCCAGATCGCGGCGCCTAAAACGGAGGCATCATCACCCAGCAGGGCCGCTCGCACCTCAAAGGAATCGCGCAAAATGGAAATAGACCGAGCGCGAGCAGCTGATTGTGTTGCGGCGACCATCAGTTCGGGCATTGCTTCGACTAGGCCGCCGCCAAGAATTATCATATCGGGTGCAAACAGCGAGACCATACTAGCGATGGCTTGGCCTAGATATCCACAAGCGGAACGGATAATATCCTCGACTGCTTGGTCACCGTTGGCCACTGATTTCGATAGCACACCACTGCGTATTTTCCGCAAATCGGTGCCGACTGTTTCAAATAGATATGGCGCTGCGCCGCGATAAGCTGCTTGGGCCGCTTGGCTGGCAATCGCAAGACGACTGGCAACCGTCTCGAGACAGCCTTGTTGACCGCAGGGGCATGGAATACCGTTGGGGACGACTTGGATGTGTCCGATTTCCATGGCGGTTTGCTGCCGCCCAGTTACGATATGGCCATTAAAAACGGCTCCTCCGCCGATACCCGTCCCTGGGAAAACGCCGATCACGTTTTGAGCTCCTTGGGCAGCCCCCCGTTGGCTTTCACCGTATACCCCCGCATCGACATCATTGAGCAAGTGGATGTTGCAGTTGAAGTGTTCGCGGATAATTTTCACGAGTTCGACGTTTTGCCAGCCGAGGTTAACCGCTCCGAGTACAGTACCCGTTTGCATATTGACGGCTCCGGGGACACCGATGCTGATGGATTTCAAATCTGAGGATGTGATCCCGGCAGCTGTACACGCGGCGTTGATATTGTCGATGATCCGGGTGATTACCGACTGCGTGCCCTCATGGCTATTGGTGCGTATGCGATTACGGCCGATGGGCTCGAGCGCGCTGTTATAGGCGACGGCGAGCATCTTAGTGCCACCAAGGTCAAATCCAAGATGGTAGTGGTCTCGTGCTGGTGAGTGGGTCATGATGGAAACACTTGCCTGAATTGATTGCACATCTAGTTTGATTATAGTAGGGGCAGCCCCCTGTGGCTGCCCGCCGAACGGGAATAAACATTAGGATTTACAGCCCCCTGTTAAATAATAAAAAAACCCCTCTGATCCAATACATGATTGAACCAAAGGGGTTTGTAACTTAAATGGATATAACTAGTGTTTAGTTATTTTTCCATTCTTCACCAAGTGGTATACCATCTCGGCGGTCACCGAGGCGGTTGTAGGTTACGTAGTCGATATTTTCGCTCAAGAATTGAACGCTACCGTCACAGAGGACGAACTGTGCTCCACCTTTATGCTGAGATTTGAATCCCTGCGAGGTTGCCCAGTTGTTCCAGTGAGTACACCCAGGGTATTGAGCGTTAGGCCCTTGGTTGAAGCCTGGTTCGCCAAGACCGTGACTTGGGTAGTTGATAGGACCACCAGTGCCGATCCAGAGAGATTGGCTAGCGTGAGCAAATCCGCCGGATTTAGCGAGTGATGTTTTCATGGGAAGAATTTCACCCATAGCGATCACTTGGCTTTCACCATCAACAATATCGCGGAAACGAGCAGCCCACATACCACGAGCAAATACGCCCGAGATACGATAAGCACGTGCGTCATTACCAAGGTTGGCAGGTCCGGTTTGGAACAAGTTACCAGGGTATTCTGGACACCAGTTTCCATTTGAGCCAATTCGTTGTGAACCGATGCTACAAGCGTAGTTGTGCAGCGTAGGTGCTGTATTCTCAACATGTCCACCGTCACCAGTCCTATCATTGTCCGCTGAAGGACAGATGAAACTAGGAATAAGTGCAGACCAAAAGAACCTGGTTTGAGGAGCAGAAGTATTAATTCGCTCAAAGTTGGAAGCCCAACCCTGTCCGGTACCAGGAGCATCTCTCATAGTCACGCGGAAGTTCAATTGGTTATAAAGTGGATCCTGTTCCATGAATGGAAGCAGTTTCACCAATTGACTACCATGACTGGTGTTTTCCCAAGTTAATCCGTTGTTGGACTGACGTGTCCAAAAATAACTACCTTGAGGAGGCATCGAGTTATAGGTGTTGTGATAAGTACGTATCGCTAACCCGAGTTGTTTCAGGTTATTGCTACATGACATCTTACGAGCCGCTTCGCGAGCTGCTGATACTGCTGGAAGCAAAAGTGCAACCAGAATACCAATGATGGCGATCACGACTAAAAGTTCAACTAACGTAAAACCACGTTTGGTTGAACCTATTGGTTTAGTTCGTTTCATTGATGAGAACTCCGAAAAAAAAGAATAAATAAAGCCTAGTAAATAGACAAGTTTTAGCTAACCCAAACAGTAATGTATAAAGCTAGCTAATAGTACAGTTTACACTTGCAACTACGACGTTTGGAAGACAAATAATTAATTTTTATAGGAAATTTCTGGTTATATAGGCGCGGGGGAGTCACGCATGACGCAGCACTCTCAGTGATGCAGATTAGTAATAAAAAAACCCCTCTGGTTCAATGCTGGATTGAACCACAGGGGTTTGTAACTTAAATGGATATAACTAGTGTTTAGTTATTCTTCCATTCTTCACCTAGTGGACCACCATCTCGGCGATCGCCGAGTCGGTTGTAGGTCACATAGTCAATATTTTCGCTCAAGAATTGAACGCTGCCGTCACAGAGGACAAACTGAGCTCCACCTTTATGGCGCGACTTGAATGCCTGCGAAGTTGACCAGTTCTTATAGTGTGAACATCCATAAGGATTCAATGGATTCGATGGGTTACTCCAATTGAAACCAGGTTCACCAAGACCTACAACTGGGAAGTTGACAGGACCAACGGTGCCGAACCAATGCGCGTTGTGATGCGCCCAACCACGATCAGCGGTGTGATCCGCTTTATTTGGCAGTATTTCGCCCATGGCGATAACTTGGCTTTCACCATCGGTAATATCACGGAAACGTGCAGCCCAACCTAGACGAGCAAATACGCCTGAGATTCGGAAACCACGTCCATCATTACCATGATTGGCAGGACCAGTCTGGAACATGTTACCAGGATAGTTAGGACACATGTTTCTCCAAGAACTCACCCGCTGAGCACCAAATGAGGGTGCATAAGTACCCGTTGCTGGAGCAAAAAGCGGTTCGTTTCCTCGACGACCGTAGGGATCAACGTCGGCTGATGGGCAGACGAAACTAGGAATCAGTTCTGACCAAAAGTAACGACCTTTGGCAGATTGAGCAATCGTCCGACTTTCAAACGCGGACATCCATCGAGCACCATAACCGGTTTGACGACGACCAATGTCTTGGAAGTTCAGTTGGTTATAGAGTGGATCTTGTTCCATGAATGGAAGCAACTTTACCAATACGGAACCATGACTGGTGTTTAGCCAAGTTTGTCCGTTGTTGGATGTTCGACCCCAATTATAGCTCCCTACAGGAGGCAGCGAGTTATAGGTGTTGTGATAAGTGCGCATCGCCAACCCGAGTTGTTTCAGGTTATTGCTACACGACATTTTACGAGCTGCTTCACGTGCTGCTGAAACTGCTGGAAGTAGAAGAGCAACCAAAATACCGATGATTGCAATCACGACCAACAATTCAACAAGTGTGAAACCACTCTTGCGGCTTGTGTGCCTTTTCATATGAGTACTCCAATAAATAAAGACAATTATAGAGATGGGCGTACGATCCATCCCCGGAAACAAATAAATCCCTGCTTGTTAACAATAAGTGAACGCTAGTTCAAACCAAATCAGACAATGCAGGCAAAGTGTGATGGGGCTGTAACCACTTACAAAAGTGTAGTGAACACTTTGAGGGAACATATAGAGATATGTAAAGAAGAGTAGATTGCCCCTTTATTGTAGCAACGTTTCTTAACGCGTCAAATAATAAACGCGTTTATTTTCATAAAAAAAGAGTTCGAAGGTAAACAATTTTTATAAGAAACTTTCAGTTATATAGGCGTGCGGGAGCCACGCATTACGCAGCACTCTCAGTGATGCAGATTAGTAATAAAAAACCCCCTCTGATTCAATGCTGGATTGAACCACAGGGGGTTTGTAACTTAAATGGATATAACTAGTGTTTAGTTATTCTTCCATTCTTCACCTAGTGGGCCACCATCACGGCGATCGCCGAGTCGGTTGTAGGTCACATAGTCAATATTTTCGCTCAAGAATTGAACGCTACCGTCTACGAGGACGAACTGTGCTCCACCTTTATGCTGAGATTTGAATCCCTGCGAGGTTACTAAGTTACGGTAGTGCGAACAACCATGAGGGTTCAATGGTGGGTTTGCATTGCCCCATGAGAACCCAGGATCACCAAGACCAACAACTGGGAAGTTGAGAGGACCTACCGTTGCGAACCAATACGATCGATGGTGCGCCCAACCACGATTAGAAGTCTGATTCGATTTATTCGGAAGTATTTCGCCCATGGCAATAACTTGGCTTTCACCATCGGTGACATCACGGAAACGAGCCGCCCACATACCACGACCAGTCACACCCGAGAGTCGGAACGCACGAGCATCACCACCACGATTGGCAGGGCCAGTCTGGAATAGGTTACCAGGGTAGTTAGGACACGTGTTATTCCAAGAATTCATCTTCTGAGCACCCATCGAAGGGGCATAGGTACCCGTTGCTGGACCTTCTTTTGGACGCTGTGGTCGGCGACCCAATGGATCAACGTCTGCTGATGGACAAATGAAGCTAGGGATGACGTGTGACCAAAAGTATTTACCTTGTCCAGCTAGACCAATCGTCCGAGTTTCAAACGTAGACGCCCAATTAGCACCAAAACCCGATGTGCGCTTTCCGACGTCTTGGAAGTTTAATTGGTTATAGAGTGGATCTTGTTCCATAAATGGAAGCAACTTTACCAACATAGAACCATGACTTGTATTATTCCAAGTCAAACCATTGTTGGACTGGCGTGCCCAAAAATAGCTACCTGTTGCAGGCATTGAGCTATAGGTGTTGTGATAAGTACGTATCGCCAACCCGAGTTGTTTCAGGTTATTGCTACATGACATTTTACGAGCTGCTTCACGTG